>JACCDX010923586.1_pt1 | contig 40269 bp, 40 predicted proteins | sample 7449681 | NCBI WGS metagenome assembly JACCDX01 (sample SAMN15323450, study PRJNA562643) | freshwater metagenome | isolation source: river surface water | place: USA:Blue River Watershed | collected 2017-08-18
AACAAAAACTCAATTTGATAATGTAATTAGAGATATTAAATTAAATTTTGTTAAAGCACTTGTAGAGCCTGGTGAGATGGTTGGTATTATATCGGCACAATCTATTGGCGAGCCCACCTCGCAGATGTGCATCACATTTTCATCAAAAATTAAAGTAATAGTAAAAAATAAAAAAAATAACATCATAAAATTATATTCAGACGAAATTGGAAAATTATGTGATAAGCTTATCAAAAAGAATCCAGAACTAACATACAGTACTGGTCGTGAGAATAGTATTGAAACTGATCTAAGTACATTGAATAAGGAATATTATATTATTGGTGTAGATGGTAAAGAACAAACACACTGGAACAAAATATCACATGTAAGTAGACATTCAGTAAATGGTCAAATAATGAAAGTTAAAACAAGAAGTGGTAGAAGTGTAGAAAGTACATTAAGTCATTCTCATTTAGTAAGACGTAATCAATCAGTTGAACCTATTCTTGGGTCTGACTTAAAAGTAGGTATGCGTATTCCAGTAGCTAAACATATTGATAATATATTTATTCAAGATAGTATTGAAATAGAAAATAAAAAATATAAACTAGATTATTTATTTGGATGGTTTATTGGTGCATATTTAGCAGAAGGTTGTATTAATAAAACATCAATTAAAATAACAAATATTTCAGAAGCTTTTATTAATAATACAACCAAGTTTGCAAAATTATTTGATAAAAATGCAAAAATCACAAAATATCAAGGTGCATTTGGTCCTGGTGTTGATACAATTATAAACTACAAAACATTAGCAACAATAATTAATGAAACATGTAATACAGGTTCATTCAATAAAAGAGTTCCTGACTTTGCATTCTTAGCACCAAATGAATTTAAAGCTGGATTAATTCAAGCTTACTTTGATGGTGATGGAAACTTTAATAATCATGGATCTAGAAATAATATTAGAGTATGTAGTCGTAGTGAACAATTAATTAAAGATATTGCACTATTATTAAATTACTTTGATATTTTTGCTCATTTAAGAACTGATTTTGTAAAAGGTTCATATATGTATGAACTTGATATATCATCAAAATATGGATCATTATATAAAGAACATATTGGAAGTTTATTACATGAAGATAAATTAAATGATATTGTTAATTATACATTGAGAGATAATGCACATAATTTATCTGATGAAATAGACAAGATAAATGGTCTTGGTGATATAATAGCAAAATGTGGTAAAGAATTAAAACTAGAAGGTCAAAGTAGAACTTATGGTAGATGGGTTAAGAAAGAATCTATCGGTAGAAGAACTTTAGAAAAATATATTACCATTTTTGAAGCTCATGAAAACAGTGATAAAATCAGAACAGAATTAGAAATATTAAAACAAGCATGTAATTCAAATGTTATTTGGGATGAAATAAAAGAAATTGAATTATATACACCAGATCAAACTAATTATGTATATGATTTTACAGTACCTGGTAATCAAACATTTATGTTAGATAATGGTGTTATTGTACATAATACTTTAAATACAAAACACAGTGCCGGTTCAGCATCAAAGAGTACAGGTGGTGTTCCAAGAATTGAAGAATTGTTGCATTATAGTAAAGATATAAAAACACCACAAATGAAATTATATTTTAATGATGATATAGCTGGAAATAAAAATAAAGTAAATAAAATAGCATCATATTTAAAATTTTTAACAATAAGAGAATTAATAGATTCAGCACAGATATATTTTGATAGTGGTTTAAATGATGAGATATCACAACAATTAAAAAATGATAATGTATTAAATCCATTTTTTATAAATAATCAAAAAACAGATGTATCATTATTACAATTAGTATTTAGATTAAAATTAAATATGGAGAAACTACATGATAAAGAAACAACATTATTAGATATCAAAACAAAATTTATAAGTTATTGGCAAAAGAATTTCAGTAATTTGAAAAATCTAAAGAAGAATGAAAAAGAGATATTTACAAAAATAACAAGATGTTGTATATTATCAAATAATAATAAAAATAATCAAATAATACATATAAGATTTAATATGTCAAGTTTTAATTATACAATGTTAACAGAATTCTTAAAAATAATATTAGATCAAATAATATTAAAAGGAATAAATAATATAACAGGTGTAAATATGGAAAGTTCAAAAAGATTAATAACTGATGAGACAACTGGTGAATATAAATTACATGATGAATATGTAGTATATACAGATGGTATAAATTTAGAAAAAATAAAATATATAAAAGGTATAAATCAATCAAGAAGTATTTGTAACGATATATTAACAACATATAGATTATACGGTATAGAGGCAGCAAGACAAACATTATTAAATGAGTTTATGAGTACATTTGGTAGTGATTCAATAAATCATAATCATATGTCAGTATTAATAGATATGATGACACATACAGGAAATATAATATCAATAGATAGACATGGTTTAGGAAAATTAGATTCAGATGTATTTACAAAAGCATCATTTGAAAAGACAATGGATCATTTTATAAATGCTGCAATATTTAATGAGAAAGATAGTACAAATTCAGTATCATCAAGAATTTTATTGGGTAAAGTAATACCAGGTGGAACTGGTGCATTTGAATTATTATTAGATTCAGAAAAAATAGAAAAATCAGAATATACAAAAGACGAAACAGGGGGCAGACCAACATTTGGTATGTTAGAAGAAGATCCATTATTTAAAGATGTAGTTAAATATGGATTTACAAAAAATGACATATTTATTCCAACTAATTAAGTAATAAATTAAAATCTTTCAAATCTTGTTTCAATTTGTACAATTTTTGAAATTTCATGCCATTCTTTATTATATTTTCTAATTTCATGTCCAATAATATTTTTATATTTATCTTCATATAATTGTTTTATAAAATTATTATTAGAATAAATAATAATTGGTTTATCAACAGGTGTTAAACATTTTTTTTTATATTCATTATAATCTTCATCAGAATTATTAAAATATCCTCGTTTTCTTTCAATTTCAATAGTAAGTTTATTTTCAATAAAATCATCAAAATATATGCATACCATTTTACAAATATAATAATCGCAACCCATAAATATAAGTTTACTGATAAAAATTATTTTTTTTCAATTTTTTATTAAATAAATAATTAGTATTATTTATTTAATAGTATTTATAAATATTTTTGAATATTTTCCGGTAATTCTTGAATATTCATTTTAAAGTGATATTTAAGTTTATTAAATAATTTAACATCTGGTGGTTCTTCCATTTTAACCATAGTAATAGAAACCCCTTTTTTATTAAATCTACCACATCTACCAATTCTATGAATATAGTTTTCTTTATTAATAGGTAAATCATAATTAATAACAAGATTAACAAGTGGTATATCAATACCTCTAGCTAATAAATCTGTAGTTAAAAGAATTCTAGTTTTACCATCTCTAAATTCTTTAACAATAACATCTCTTTCTTTTTGATTCATTTTACCATGAATACAAGTAATAACAAAATTATTTTTTTCCAAGTTTTCTCTTAGCCAATCAACTTTTTCAACAGAATTACAAAAAATAATAGCTTGTGATGTAGAAACTAAAGAATATAAATCTAAAAGTGTATCAAACTTTAATTCTTCTTTTTCAACATTAACATAAAATTGGCTTATTAAATCAACAGCAACTTCAGAATTTTTTAGTAATATTTTAACTGGATTATCCATAAGTTTTTTTGTAATATTAAAAATATGTGGTGGATATGTTGCAGAAACCATACAACATTGAATAGCATCTGAACATTTATCAAAAATAGATTTAATTTTATCATTAAGTCCATCTGCTAAAAGTTCATCAGCTTCATCTAAAATTATAAATTTAACATTAAAAAGATTAATTCTTTTTTCTTTAATCATATGTAATATTCTTCCATTGGTTCCAATAATAACATGAGCATTTTTAACTTGTTCTCTAGTTTCATTAACATCAGTGCCACCAATACATTTAACTATTTTAATATCAAGAAATTTAGCAAGTTGTGTACCAACATCATATACTTGATCAGCAAGTTCATGGGTAGGTGTAATAATAATACCTTGACATTTTTTATCATTCACATCGATTCTATTTAATGCACCTAATAAATAAGTTGCAGTTTTGCCAGTACCAGATTGTGACTGTAATATACAATCTTTACCTGATGATATATTTTGTATACCATTTATTTGAATTTTAGATGGTTTGGTAAAACCATATAGATAAACACCTTTTAATAGTTCATCTTTTAAATTTAAATCATTAAATCCATAATTAGTAGTTTGAGTCTCCATACTATAATATATTAAATATCTTTAAATATATTTTATGTTTAATTTTTTAACATTTGAGTTTCTTTTTCTCTTCATTAAGGGATTCTTCTTTTTTTTTAAGTTCATCTTCTTTTTTTTTAAGTTCATCTTCTTTTTCTTTAACAGCATTGTTCCTTTTTTCAATCGCTCTTTCTTTTTCTTCTAATTCTTCTTCTTTTTTCTCTTTTTTAATTTTCTCTTTTTTTATTTTTTCTTCTAATTCTTTTTCTTTTTCTTCTAATTCTTTTTCTTTTTTTTCTAAATCTTTTTCTTTTTCTTCTACTTCGTTTTCTTTTTCTTCTAGTTGTTTTTTTTCTTTTTTTATTTTTTTCTTTAATTCATCTTCTTTTTCTTCTAGTTCAACATTTTTTTCTTCTAGTTCATTTTCTATTTTTTTTATTTTTTTTTCTTTATTTTTAAGCATATTAACATTTTCTGTAGTTGATTCATTACTTCTAAAAACCGGTTTTTTAGTTCCTTCTGCATATAAATCATTTGAACTATTACTTCTTATTGGTAGTTTTGATGATGATCCTTTTGGTAGTTTTGGTGTTGATATTCCTTTTGGTATAACTTTAGTAGCATTTTTAGCACTTCTAGCAAACTTAGCAACAGTACCAGCAACACGAAGAGCAGGACCAGCAACAAGAAGAGCAGGTCCAGCCCCACCATAATGATCATTAACTAATTTTATATATTTAGTTTTATATTTTATATATTTAAAATAGTAAGGATCGATATTATTATTCATATATATTAAATTATAAAAAAAATTGATAATAAAAAAAAAATTGATTATTAGACATATTGAAGACAATGATTATATAACTATGGCTAATGAAGGACCCGTTGACTATACAAAATTTGACGTAAAATATTTATCATTCACAAAATTAGAAGAAAATAGTAGATCTAAAGGACAATTAATTGCATATCCAAGATATGATGCAACCAATTCAGGAAAAGATGGACCATTATTTCTTCAAACACCATGGATAAAATTATATACATATGGTGTACCAAAAAAAGGAGAATTCTATAAAACAGATGCAGATAGATTACATTTGAGAGTACCATTCGATTTATCAATCCCAGAAATAAAGGAGTTTGCAGATAAAATGAAATCAATTGATGATTGGTTAAATTCACCAGAACAACTAAAAAAGATGTTTGGTGGAGAAAAGAAAGCAAAGAAATATAAATATAATAGTATTTATAGAGAAGGTCAAGATCAAGCGAGTGCAGATTCAGATGATGATTCAGATGATGAAAAAACAAAAAAGAATAAAGATGCACCACCTAGACCTCCATATATGAAAATTAAATTAGAAACAACATGGCCAGATAATGAGATTAAAACACAAGTATATCATTCAGTATTAGATAAGGAAACAGGGAAAAGAACAAGAACTCAAGTAAAAAATATTAAAACAATTGATGATTTTGCAAATGAAGTAAGATTTTTATCAAATGTAAGATTAATGTTTAGACCAGTAAAATTTTGGGCACATCCACCAACAAAAACAGGACCCGAATGTGGTATTGTATTTAAATTAATTAAAGTAGAAGTAGAACCAAATGCAATGTCAAATTCAATGTATAAACAAATTTATGATAATGATAACTTTATTGATTCAGATGGTGAAGATGAACCATTACCAAATAAATTAGAAACTGTTTTTAACAAAACAGAGAAAACAGCTAAAGAAGAAGTAACTAAAAAGCAAGTTAAAGAAGATTCAGAATCGGATTCTGATGAAGGGCAATCAGATTCAGAACCAGTAAAAACAACTACAAAAGCACAGGTTGATTCAGATGAAGATGATGAATCGGATGATGATGTAGTACAGAAAACCCAAGTAATAGCAGAGGTAGATTCAGATGAATCATCAGAAGATGAAGAGCCAGAAAAAGGAAAAGGTAAAGGAAAAGGTAAAGGAAAAGGTAAAACAGAAAGTACAACAAAAAAGACACCAGCTAAAGAATCTAGTAAAAAGAAATAATATAATATTAATAAAGGAATAATATAATATTAATAAAGGAATAATATAATATTTAAAAAAAAAAAATAAAAAAAAATTAATTTATTTAAGGATATAAAATTATATATAATAATGCATAGTCAAAATCCATACAAAATTTCAGAAATAAATCCAGATCAAATTTTTTTTAAAAACATGAAAGAATCTAATAATAAAAAAATAATTTTTATAAAATATAAAGATGAAGATGTATTAAAAAATATGGTGTTTCAATTGCCAACATTAGTAAATGATATACATGTAGAAAATAATGAAGTAGAAATATCATTAGATTGTGTAGAAGAAATAAAAACACAAAAAGTAATAAATTTAATAAATGCGCTAGATGAGAAGATTGTAAATGAAGCAAAAAAGAATGCAAATTCATGGTTTGATCATGTAGTAGATAAATCAAAAATAAATTTTCACCATTCTTTAAGGGGTGATAATGAAGAATCACCAATAATAAAATTAAAAGTGATTGATTCAAAAGAATTTAAAACAAATATTATTTTAAATAATAATGAATCAGAAAAAATATCATTAAATGAAGTACCAAAAAATGGTAAATTAAAAGTAGTATTAGAATGTTATGCTGTATGGATTCATGGTGATACATTTGGTTTATTATTACGTCCTGTAATATTTTCATTTATAATGGATGTAGAAACTGAATATAATTATAAAATTTTAGATGATTCCGAGAGTGAAATGAGTGATGATAATAATGATATGTTATTTATAAAAACTCCAGAAGTAAAAGAAGAAGAACCAAAAATAGATTTAGAGTTTATAAATTCAAGTTTATCTGAATCATCATCTGATTCAGATTCAGAAGATAAAAGATTAAGTAAAATAATATTTAGTGTATCAAAAATATAATTAAGTGATATAACAACTTAAAGACAATATTACATTATATTTATAATATAATTACATAATTATGGTTATAAATAAAAATTTGAGTGCAATTGAAACAAATAATTTAATATTTAAATTAATTCAAATAAGTTCACAAGAAAATTTGTTATTAAGATCTGTAGAGAAATTTTATGAAAATTTAGAATGTTATAAAGATTTTATTAAAATAATAAATTCAGAAAACAAAAATTGTGTAAAAACAAAGATATCAATAAGATTAATTGATTATTTTGTTACAAAATATTCAAAAAAAAATAAAACATCCTATAAATTACCAGGAGTAAACGATACTCAAAGTCAATTTTCAGTACATCAATCATATAAACAACAATTAAAAGCTTTTCAAAAAAAAAATTTTGATCCATTTGCAAGAGGTCTAAGAATACCATATTTTATAAAAAATACATGTATAATAACAACAGTAGGTCAATTAAATTTTTTTATGTGGTTTATATCAAAAAATATAATGGAATATGTAATTAAAAATAAACAAATAATAGAATTAGACATGAATAAAACAAATAAGATAAAAATAACTCCAAAAATAAAAAAAAATATAAAGACCTATAAAAAATACGAAATAAAACAAATACCTATAATAAATACACAGCCAAAAACTAATCAAGTAAATAAATATAAAAGTCAAATTTTAGTAACATTCTAAGTAAAAAAAATTGATAAATAAACTGTTTGAAATCAAATTTTTAGTATGTATGGTGAAAGCTGGTAGTAAAACTATTCAAGAAAGTAAAACTAAAGAAAAAGTTCAAACTAAAGAAAAAGTTCAAACTAAACAAACTAAAGGAAAAAAAGAAGTAGTAGTTGAAGATGTCTCATCTGATAATGATTCTGACAGTGACTCTGGTGAAGACGATGAAGACGATGAAGATGATGACGATGAAGACGATGAAGATGATGACGATGAAGAAGATGAGGAGGAGGAAGAAGAAGATGATGATGATAAAAAGAAGAAGGGTTCAAAAGAGAAAAAAGAAAAACCAAAGAAAATGTCACATAGCGAATTAACTAAAGAATTGTTAACTAATGAAGAAAAAATTTCAAAATTAGAAACTGAAATTAGTGAATTAGAAAGTAAATTAAAAGTGTGTGTTCGTGATCAAAATGCATTAAGAAGAACTAATCTAAGATTTTTAAAACAATTAGATAAAGCTCATGATGATGATGTTACAAAAGCAAGAAAAGAAAAGAAAAAGAGAAATGTAACAGAAGATAGTGGTATCTTAAAGAAGAAACCAGTACCTCCAATATTAATTAAATTTTTAGATTTAAAAGAAGGTGATGAACTAGCTAGAACAAAAGTAATGAGTTTATTATGTAATAAGTTTAAAGATTTAGGATTACGAAAGGGTCAAGATGTAGTGTTAGATAAGAAAACAGCTAAATTATTTGGAAAAGATGATGGATATGTAATTGAATTTAAATACTTTCAAAAATTCTTAAAATCAATTTATGAAGATGCTGAATCTAAAGCAACAGAAGTAACATTATAATTTTATTCTAATGATGAATTAAAATTATAATAAAAAGTTCATTTAATAAATTAAATATAAATAATACTTGTTTATATTTAGATTATTAGAAATACAAAAATGTATGTGAAATTATTTAAGTATTTTATAAATATTAACTAAATGTGTTATTTTATTAAGTAAAAATTTATAATTTAACCACGAAATTAAACTTTTAATTAATTTTATTTATACTAGTTTTAGTAATATTATTTCTTGATAATGTATATATTTTTTCTAGTTTTAAGTACCACAATATTATTATAAAATATGTTAGTTTAAAATATTTTTTTTATATTTATTATTTTAATGTCAAAAAGAAAAACTAATAAACAAAAAAATAGAGAAATGTTAGAAGATTTAGAAGATTATAATACTAATAAAGAACAACATAATACATTAAATTATTATAATAATTATGAACATTTATCACAAAAAGAAAAAAGTACAATTGATAATAAGTTTTCAAAACCAAAAAATAAAAGTCAAGAAAAATATTGTAAAATGTTAAATAAAAAACAAGTTAAAATTATTGTTTCTACAGGACCAGCAGGTACAGGTAAAACATTGCTAGCGACAGAACATGCAATAAAACAATTTTTATTAGGATATTGTGATAAAATTATATTTACACGACCATCTGTATCTGTTGATGAAGATTTAGGTTATTTACCAGGGTCATTAGAAGAAAAAATGGCACCATGGGTGAGACCAATTTATGATGTATTATATAATTTTATTCATCCAAATGAAGTTAGAGAATTAATGGAAGAAAAATTAATAGAAATAGCCCCATTAGGTTTTATGAGAGGTAGAACTTTTAAAAATTCTTGGATAATTGCGGATGAAATGCAAAATTCAACTATACCACAAATGAAAATGTTATTAACAAGAATTGGTGAAAATACCAAATTAGTTATTACAGGTGATTTAGAACAAAATGATAAACCTAGTGAAATAAATGGTTTAGAAGATTTTTTAAATAAATTTAAAGGTAGACGTTCTGATAGTATCGGAAGTGTTGAATTTGATAAAGATGATATTGAACGTGAAGAAGTTGTTAAAGAAGTATTAGAAATATATGGTAGTAATGATGTACCAATATCATATAAAGACACATTATATGAAACCCATTTAGAAGAAAAAAGTACAGCACCTGAGCCAGTATTATTACCTAATAGAATAAAATCTAATAATAGTTTACAAAATTTAGATTTATAATTATATAAAAAAATTGAATTTTTAATACTATAGTATGTTTAATTAAAATGTATGTTTCAATTAAATATATTGTTTAAGTTTATTAATAATGATGTATATCAACAAAATGTAAAATTCACTGAAATTAGTATGCGAAATACAGATATTGAGAAATCTGAATTACCAGGAAAGAACTCAAATGAAAGTACTATTTCTTATTGTTTAAGAATGATTAATACAGGTGTGTCATCATTTTATAATAATTATAAATTAGATTATACCGATATTAAACTTACAAATTTAACAAAAAAAATAATTGAAAATAAAGGATCATTAAAAAAAATAAATGATGAAATGTATATTTACCACTCGCTTGATGACAAATACTATTTAATTTGGTATAATATGTTTGGTTATGGTTGGAATAAAATTGATATTAAAAATAATAAAATAATTAGTATTGATTGGGATATTGAAAATCAAATATTTTAAGTTTTAATTCCATATTTTCTAATTTTAATTGTTCAATTTCTTTTTTTAATTTGTCATTTTCTAATTGTAATTGTTCATTTTCAGAAATAATATCAAAATTAATTGTTATTAACTGATCATTTTCTTCTGTTAGAAGTTTATTATTTTTTTTTAAAATACCATTTTGATTAATTAATTTATTAATTAACTTATTAATATTTTTATAATAATTTTCAAGATTTGTCATATTTGTTTGTAATGAATTTGTTATATTTTCCATAAATAAAATAGATATACAATTTATATTTTATAATTTCAATTTTTATACAAGTATTATTTTTGTTTTTTTTGAAGATAATTATTTAATTCTCTATTTTCTTCTCTTAATTTAGATATTTTTTCATCAAGTTTTATTATTAAAAGTGTAGATTCTTCTTCTTTAATTTTTGTTAGTAAATCATTTTCTTTATGTTGTTTAATTACGTTTTTAAATTCACTATTTTCATTTGATAATTTATCAATTGTATTTTTTAATTCACTAATTGTATTTTCTAATTGACTTGTCTTTTTTGTTAATTCTATATTATTTTTAGTTAACAATTCATTTTCTTGATATAAACTATATATTGCGTTATCTATATTATAATAAGAGTTAGAAAGGAATGTACGAGTTTCTTCTAGAAATTGTTCATATGATTTATATATAACATTAAGATTATTTAGTCTTTCCATAATATTATAAATAAATATTAATTATTATTAACTTCAATTTTTTTATTTGTGTATTTATTTTTATTAATTGTTTTGTATAAAAATTGAAAATAAAACAGATTAAAACTTGAAAATTAAAATTATGGATAAAAAATATTTAGTTAAGGTAGAATCATCTATTGAGTTTATAAAAAAGAAAGATGCAATGATTGATATGTTAGGAGAAACTCTAATAATGGATGCTGATGCTGATTTACTATCATCAACTGTAGAAATGACACCAAATACTATAATATTTGAATTAGTACATCAAACAATCGATGATTCTAAAGGAACATTTAAAAAAAAAAATATAAAAAAAGCTATAAAAAGTGAATTAGGTGATGTTGAAATAACTATTACAAGATTATAAAATATTAATTTAAATAGTTTTTAATAAGTTCTTGTTTATGTTTATTATCATCATACATCAAATTTAGTTTAACAGCAAAAGTATAATTTTTAATTTTAATACTGTTTATTTCAATAAATAAACCATCTCTAGAAGGTATCCAATTAGGAATATTAATATTAGTTGTTCCTGAATTAAAATTAATATCAAGACCATAAATAAGTTCATATAAATTAATATTTTTTTGGTAAATTATTAAATTATCAGTCCAATAAAAATTATTTGCAATTTGTAATTTGATAATTAAATTACCAAAATTGCCATCATCCATATCACCACAATATGGAAAAACAACATATGGTTTATCAATATCGAAAATAAATGTATTAGTTATTTGTTCATCTTCTAAATTTCTTTTAATTTTAATTTTTCTTTTATTATTTCCAATTAAATCATTTAATGTAATATCTAATTTAATAATTATATCATTTTTTGTAAATTTTTGATAATGTATTGGTAAACTAAAATATGTTTCAAACATATTATATGTTTCATTATCTGTATCAGTGATAGAATAAATATTAGTATCTAATTTTTTTTTTGGGAATTTGCCAGACTTAAAAAAATTAATTATTTCTTCAAAATTTAAAGCATTAAATAAATCATAAAAATTATTTTGTAAATATTCCCAATCATTTTTATCAAAATTTATACCAAATGTTTTTAATTCATCAATTGCAAGATTATTTTTAAAAATTTTTTGTAATAAAGAAACAAATTTATTTTGATCAGTTTCAGATAGTTTACCATATTCTTGTCTAGTTTTTGAATTAATTAATATTTCATAAGCATAAGATACTTTTTGAAATTTTTCTGTTGCTTGAGGATCTTTATTTTTATCAGGATGATATAATAATGCTAATCTATGATATGCTTTTTTAATATCATTTTCAGTACATGTTGGTTGTAATTCTAATATTGAATATAAATCCATTTATATATTTTAGTGTTTTTTCTTTATAAGTTTATAATTAAAAAAAATTGAAATTTAAACTTAATAAGCAATTATATTTTATTTATGAACAACTTAACAGAAGAAATGATACTTAAACTAGTATTTTCAACAACATATACTATTTTAACGTTTTTAATAGTAGCATTTTTTGTATTTACATTTAAGGCACTTGTAGAAACATCATGTAATGATGTAAATAGTGTTTGTAAAGAATCAAATTTATGGTATTACTTGACAACTATTTTTATTATAAATGTTTTAAGTAATAATGATAATAAAAAGAATTATATTGAATTTTTTTGTGTTAATACTGGTTTCTTTTTATGGGGTTTATATGAATTGTTTGGTGTGAAATGTGTTAATAATTTACATTCAACCCTATTATACGAATTTTCATTATCATATTGGATATTTATATCAGTAGTTTTATTTTTAGTAATTTGTGTATATGTATGTAGTCTATTGTGGGGTTATCGCATTACACTTGATAAAACTGATAAAAATGCATATTTAAATTTGAATAAAGTAACAAGACACTCGTCAGAAAATAAAAAAGTATTAATATCAGGTAATAAAATAGAAGTAACTGTAGATACTAAAAAAGACCTAGTAGATAAAGTAGATGATACTAAAAAAGACCTAGTAGATAAAGTTGAAAATAAAGATGAGAATGACATTGAAGTTGTAAATGAGAAAACCACTGACTTAATTAAAACAACCCTAGAAAGTTATAATCAATTAAAAAAAGAACTTGAACAAATGAATGAAAAAATTAAAACATATCTATAACATATATATTAAAAATACAATAAAAAATGGGACACCATAATTTAATGAAAAAAATAATGGAACTATAAAATATATTATTTAAAAATACGTTTTTTTATATAATAAAAATTATAAAATATAATAATGAGTAATAAACAATTATATCAAAAAAATGTATTTTTGCAAAAAACAAAAGACAAATTTAATCCGGATGTATTAAAAAAAAAAGATGATATAGATAAAAATAGAAAAGTAAATGTATTTAGAAAGTCAAATACAACTTATAATTCTATAACAAACCATACCCCAGAAAATATAAAATCACAAAAAGATTTAGAATTACAAAAAGATAGTGTAATTCAAAACATAGATAGTATAATAATGCAAAAAAAGAAAGAACGTGAAGAACAAGAAATCCAATTAAAACCAGCAAAACATAAATTAGTGATGGAAGATACAATAAGTGAAAAGAAAATTCAAGATTTTAATGAAATGAAAGATGAACAAAATGAGTATTTAAATACACATAAAAAAGTAGTAGAAACCAATAAAAATCGTTATGATGATATATTAAATAATTTAAAAAACTTGGGAATATTGAATACATAAAAAATATATTAATTTATAAAATATTTTTTAATATTAATGGAAATCAATAAAAATAATTTAGATAATTTAGAAAATTATTATAAAAATATTGATAAACCAATAATAAATGATTGTCTAAATAAATTTAATTTAAAAAATCTATTAGAATTAAGTACTATAACAGATTTAAATATTTTTACAAAACAAAAAAAGAAAGAATGGAAATTAAAAGAGAAAAGGATGTTATTAAAAGAGTGTGATATAAAACGGAAACAAAAATTGAAAGCAGTATCAGAAAATATAAATGAACTAGCAAAAAATAAATCAAAAAATTTACTTTTATCAGTTAAACAAAAAAATAATATAATATTAGATGAAATAGAAACTATAGATACATTAATAGAAACTATAGAAAAAGATTATCCACAAATAGACCAAACTGAATTTTTAGAAAAATTTTCAAATTAGAGTTTTTCATTAATAAAATTAACTAAACTATTCATATCACGATCGCCATTGAATTCAGTAGCAGACGCACCTTTTCTATAAATAATGGTTGGAAACCCTTGTACACGCCATTGTTTAATTTCTTTTTCATTTTTATCAGAGTCATATAAAACAAAGTTAACCTTATTACCAAATTTATTAGCAAGGGCATTCCAATTTTCTCTAAATGCTTTACAATGACCACACCAACTGGCTTTAAATAAATAAATAGTAGGCTTATTATCATTAATTTTTTTTTGATTAAAATAAAAATCGGCATCTTTCATTTTACCACCGGTTTGTTCATTAATTTGTTGTTTTAGTTGATGATATTTAATTTTATATTTTAAATATTTACTTTCCATTATAAATAATTAGAAAATTTTTATATATTGTATTAATAATAATGAATGAAAAAATTTTTTTTATACTATTAATAGTATTCTTATTTACAAGTAATTTTTTTATAATGATCAAAAATATAATAATAAATGGTATTTATTTATTTTTAATAATATATATTTGTAAAATAATAAATCCAAATATATCTAAAAAAATAAAATCAATATTAGAATCATTATTAAATATAGATGAGAATACTGGTATGAAATTAATATCAAATTTAATAAAATTTATAAAAAGCAAATTAAATTTAATAGAAAATCCTAATTAATTTTTTCATAATAATATACATAAGCAGTATTTTTATATTTATTAAATGTTTGTGTATTAATTTCTGAAACAGAATTATCATCAAACATTAACCATTTATTATTATAATTACCAATATAAATATAATGACCACCATATAAAGATCCTGAATGATAAACAAATCCTTTTAATTTATAATCATGTCTCCATTCAATAGGTATAAGAATATCATCTGTATTTTTATTAAATCTAAAACCAACTTGAGTAAAACGTTTTAAAATAATAATTAAATGTTTTGGCCAATTAATAACTTCGATTCTTTTAGAAGCAATTCTATTATCTTTACAATTTTCACAATAATATAAATTATCATTATCAAGTTTAACACGTGATTTAAATTCTCTATAACAATCATCAAGATTTTCAAATGATTTATGAATATTAAAAATCATAAAATTATTATATTCTTCATGTGTACTAATTTTTAAACAAGATCGTAATTTACATTTAACAGAAATATTAACAGTATGACTATATAATGAATTAATATTTGTATTAATTTTATGTGTTTTAAATTCTTCAAAAATAGTATCTAATAAATAAATAATAAATTCACTAGAGTCTTGTTGTCCAAACCCTTCAAAAATACTATTTTTTTTACTAACTAAATATTTAAAATATGAAGGTGTAAGTGGTTTATTATCATTATTATCATAATCCTTTATAAAATCATTAAAATGTTTTAGAATATCACTTTTATCTGAATTTTTAGCAATAAGACTACATAAGTCTTTATTATGTATTATAAGTTGTAACCCCGCATTTAAATAACATGTATTTCCAATATTATTAAAACCTTTATAATTCATTATTTATTATAAATATACTTTTTTAAGTTATTTTACAGCGGGACTATTTTAAATGACACTATTTAAAATAACTTAGTAAACTACTGTAAAAATTTGAGTATATCGGCTAATACTAATTTAGCCTTCATAAATATAAATATTTATGAACCGTCGTGAAATGGAATGAATTTATAGGACTATAATAATAGTTAATAGATTATTCGCACTTGGCTTAATCTACATTAAGTAGTATAATCTAATCTGAACAACTAGATTTCAAACTATTCATTGTTATAATAATAACAAAATAATTCTTTATATAATAATCGTGACAAGGGAAAACATCGTTTTTTATTAGTAAACTCAACTATTATTTGTGTTTGTCATTTAAAATAGTCCCCGCTGTAATAAAAAATTGAATTTTATTATTATTCAAGTATAATTTTAATATTATGCATGTAACTTTAAAGTTAATTGGACATAAAATAATTGAAGACAATATTAAATATATATATGAAATATCTTTAAAAAATATTAGAATTATTTCATTTGATGTTATGAAAACATTATTGACATCATATGGAATTGATGATGATGATATTAATAATGTAAATATATCATGTGATTGTAAAAATATAAAAAATGATACAATAATTAATACACCAAGTTTGAATGATGAAACAAAAATAGTATATGTTTATTCATGTAAAGAAAAGGTAAGAGAACAATTAGAAGAAATTTTTATAACATATGGACATAAAAAGTTTGTTCAATATATGGGTGATGAACCAACACTATTATTAAAAGAAGAGAATCAAGAACAAGAAGAAGAACAAGAAGAGAATCAAGAACAAGAAGAAGAAGAAGAGTTAGACAGTACTAATTTAGATTTTACCGAAATAAACAATGAAGCAAAAAAAATATTTGAAAATAAAGATTTTGTATTTTTATTAAAAACATATTTAGATAAACCAGAGTTATTTAAGACATTTTATAAATATATATCATCAGGTAATATTTTAATAAATGGAAAAGAAAATACACAATTAGTATCTAATGAAGAAATACTAAAATCTTTAAAAATAATAGAAAACTTAAATTTAGGATTTTCAAATGAAGAAATAATGAAAGCATTAAAATATACAGGAAATCATTTAAATTTATCAATAAGATATTTACTGTTAAAAAAAGTTGAAGAAAATACTTAAATAAATATATGATTATTACTTTATGACATCAAAAGAAGACAATAGAGGATTTTGGGAATATTCTATATTTCAAAAAGTCATAATACCAAATGAAGAACAAAATATTAAAACTAGTTTAAAACCAGAAAATAGTTTTAATCCAAGTATGGTTCATCAATATATAAAACCAGAGTTATCAAAACCAGAAAAAATTTATAATTATGTAAATACTGAGAAAAATAATAATAGGCCAATAAAATTAAATAGTGCAGAGAAAATAATTTATGAAAAATATGTAACTGATTTAAATGAAGCTATAAAAAATGATATGAATGAAATAGATAAAAAAGGTATTAATGCAACTTTAAAAACGAAAGAAGGTAAAATTCATTTTATGATGAAAATATTAGAAACTGAAATAGAAAAAAATAATATAGAAATAATAGCAAATATATATTTAAGATTAAAAGAAGAAGAATTATCATTAACTGAAGAAATGAAAAAAAAATATGAAAATATAATATTAAAAATGAATAATATAATTGATAATTTTGATTTAATAAAATTTCAATTTGAAAAATTATATTCACAAATGCCACCATTAAATGAAAAAAAATTTAAAAAATTTGATGATTGGCAAGTTGATGTTATAAATAATATTGATAACAATATATCAACAATATTATCAGCGCCAACATCAGCTGGGAAAACCGTTTTAGCAGGTTATACTGTTACAAAAGGACGAACTTTATATATTGTACCGACAGATGCATTAGCATGGCAAATTTCAGCTTATTTATCAGGAATACTAAATTCAGATGTACCAATAATAACATTAACATATCAAACAATACCAAAAAGGGATGCATTAATAAAAAAATTAAATTCATCAACAGCAATAGTAGGAACATCAGATGCAATATTAGATTTTTTACCTTTAATAAATACAAATTTTAAATGGATAATATATGATGAAGTACATATGATAGGAAAGAATGAAGGATTTGCAATGGAATCAATAGCAAAAGTATTACATGATATACCATTTTTAGCATTATCTGCAACAATAGGTAATGTAGATTATTTAGAATCATGGTTTAAAAAATTAAATAATAAACCAATAAAAACAATAATATGTAATAAAAGATTTTTTAATTTACAAAAATATTATTATGATAGTACTACAAATGAACTAAAATTAATAAATCCATTAGCAATGGTAAAAATAAATGAATTTGAAGATAAAAGTATTAAAAAAAGTACACTAGATCCAACACCATTAGATACATGGTCATTAGTAACAAAATTAATAAATTATAATATTGATTTAAAAGAGTTAAGTCCTTATAATTATTTTGGGAAAACCGAACGTATAGAATTATCAAAAGCAACAAAATATTTTAATGATTTAATATGTTTTTTATCAGATAATTTTGAAAAATATTCACAAATAATAAATAATATATTAATTGAATATTCAGATATAAAAATAAATACAAAAACTAATTTAATTAAATTAATGAATTTACTAATTAAAGAAAATAAAGGACCTGCTATTATATTTCAACAAAATACAATAACCTGTTTAAAAATAGCAAGAAAACTATCAGAAGATATTGATAAATTAGAAATAAAAACATACCCTAATTTATATGAAGATAGATTAAAAAAAGAGAAACAACAAAAAATAAATATTAAAAAGAATGAAAAAACAGAAAAAGAACTGACACAAAAACAAGAATTTAAAAAAATGTTAGAAGAAAAAGAATCTACAAAAGATGAATTTGAAGAAAAAATAAATTCACCTCATCCAGAATTTATATTTTCAAAAGAAAAAATAAATGATTTTTTAATTGAACAATATCGTGAAAAATATAAAAATTATTTTCCAAATAATAATGGAAATTATCATTTTTTAATAAGATTATTATGGAGAGGTATTGGTGTTTATGTAATTGGATTACCTGATAATTATTTAAGACTTGTACAAACTTTAGCAAGTAATAAAAAATTAGGTTTTGTATTAAGTGATAAATCATTAGTATTTGGTGTATCAATGCCTTTTAGAACATCAATTATATATAATGATGAAAATTGTAAAGATGATTTAGATCCAATGGTATTTCATCAAATGGCAGGAAGAGCAGGTAGAAGATGTTTGGATAAAGAAGGTAATGTTATTTTTTGTGGTTATCCATGGGAAAGAATAAAAGATTTATCTAAAAGTTCAATTCCTAATATTACTGGATTATATAAACCAACATATACATTTATGTCTGGTACAACATTATGTAAACAATTAAGAGATTATAGTTTAATAAATATAAATTCATTAAATAATCATGATAATAATAATTTTAATGAATTAATTACATCTAATTATGATATATATTGGCTTGAACAAAAAACAGATGATTTAAATTTAAATTATTTACAATGGATTTTAAGATATAGTAATGATGCAATAACAAGTTGTGTTTTAATACCATATTTACAAAAATATTTTAATACATCAAATCCAAATAATGAACCAGATCAAATAGAATTAGCATATTTTTTATGTAATTTTATTGATATTAAGTATACTGATAATTCATATAATAATTTAAATAAATTCAATACTCAATATAAAAGATTTGATTTTAATAAAATTAAAAATATTTTAGCAACTAAAAATATATTAATTAATGATCATATTGATTGTAGAATTTGGTTATCTATTAGAAATAATGCATTAGTTGAAATTGATGATGAATTGAGAAAAGAATTATTTGATTATAATATAAAATTAAGAGCATTACAACATTATTTCTTTCATACAAAACAAATTACACTTGCTAAATTATTTGGAAAGTTATTAACAAGAATTTGGTGGATTTATCATTCTAGTTCACCAGTTATAAGATTAACATAATTTTTTTATCTAATTATAATTAAATGACAACTATATATGGTACAGTTGGATATACATTTTTAAAATCTACACAGAAAAATAATCCAACGTTTATATTAATTTTATCTGATATACACTCAAAATTAGAATATTGTAATAATTTTATACAAATATCAGAATGGTTAGAAAAAAATATGGAAAATATTAATATATTATTAGAAGAAGTTTCTAGAGATGATTTTAATTTAGGTGAATTATGGAAATCATCTGATCATACTGTAAAATTAAAAAACTTATTTTTAAATAATAAAAAAAAAATATTTGATATTGATATTAGACCTTATTTAGTACCTTATTCATGGGAATTATTAAATGAAAATAATAATTTAAAAAATATTAAATTTAAAAATTATTTAGAATTATTAAATAAGTTTTTATATGTTAAATTATCAAAAATTAATAATAAAATATCAAATATTACTAATAACAAGTTTTTACAAAATCATAAATTATATGAACATTTAATAAAAATAAATATTGATTTTAATAAATTTTTATTTAAAAATAAATATCTTATGAATTGTTATATTTATGATATTTTTAAATATAACAAAGATATATTAATTGATTTAAATTTATTATTAGATAGTTGTATGGAATGGTATTCGATTGCAAAAATGTATGATTTATATTATAATGATATTAAAAAAAACTATGTAATCCATACAGGACTTTTTCATAGTGAAAGATTAGTTTATGTTTTACAAAAAATTTATAATTATGATATAATATTACAAGATGGTATAAATACAATTAATAAAGCAGAAAAAGAAAATTATAATGGATGTATCATATTACCAGATCTTGTATCAGATTTGTTAGTTAAAAATAAATCATAAACAAAAAATAATGTAGGTTGTGATGATTTAGAAAAAATATAGATATTGTGAAAATTGGTATAAACTTTTGCATAATAAATTTTCTTTTCTATTTATATAGGTACTAATAAAAATGAGTAAAACTATTTTTAATACTCAAGATTATAATTCTGGTGACGGTATGTTAACATCTGTATGGGGACCGCCATTATGGCATGTTCTTCATACTATGAGTTTTAATTATCCGGTAAAGCCTACAAAAGAACAAAAACAATATTATTATGATTTTTTTATTAATTTAAAAAATATACTGCCTTGTAAATATTGTAGAGATAATTATACTGCTAATTTAGAAAAAAATCCATTAACCAAAACTGTTCTTAAAAATAGAGACTCATTTTCAAGATGGTTATATAATATGCATGAAATGGTTAATACAAATTTAGGTAAAAAATCAGGATTAACTTATGAAGAAGTTAGAGATAGATATGAACATTTTAGATCAAGATGTTTAACTGATCCAAAAGAAAAAAAAATAAAATCATCTAAAATAGAAAAAGGATGTACAGAACCATTATATGGTGTAAAGTCAAAATGTACACTTAATATAGTTCCAAAAGAAACTAAAGTAGATACTTTTAAAATTGATAAAAAATGTATTTTTACAAAATAAATAAATTTATTTATTATTATTTATAAATTTAATTATTTATTAATTCATCATTTTGTTTTTGTAATTCATTTAATTGTTTTTTTAATTTTACAATATCATTTTCAGATAAATTTACTTCTTCGGAATCAGTTTCAATATCATTTAATGGTTGTAATTGTGATTGTTGTTGTGCTTGTCTTAATTGTTCTTGTTGTTGTAATTGTTGTTGTTGTAATTGTGATTGTTGTTGTGCTTGTCTTAATTGTTCTTGTTGTAATTGAGCTTGTTTATAATGTTCTTGTTGAATCATTAGTTGTTGTTGATTCTTATCATTATTTGTTTGACTAGATAATTCGTGTATTTGTTTAGCCATAATATTTTTTGTTTGTTCTATTTGTAACATTTGTTTTTGAATGTCCTGTTGTATTTGTTGTTGTAATAAAATTTGTTCATATAATGTTTTTTGATTTTGTTGTTGTGATTCATTATTTTCAAGTAGATATTTTTGTAATTGAATCATTTCTTTTAAATTTATTTTAATTGGTTGGTCATTTTCATCTAAAATATGATAATTAGTATTTAAATCTAAAACTGTTTTTTCGTTTAAATCAGATTCAAAATATTCAGTAGTTTTTTGTTCGTGTGATTGTTTTTTTTCTTTTTTAAATGAAAAGAAGTTAATTGAATATAAATAATATAAAATACCTAAAAAAATAACAGCTGTTAATATATATAAATTTGTATTAGTTAAATATTTAGTAACTAATTCTAAATAACTATTTTTAGTTTCTAGAACTTGTGGATGAACAATAGTAGGTATTTCTAAATTAGGTTGGGGTGAATTTAATTGACTCATTATTAAAATTATATATATTTTGTATTTTTAAAACTCACTATTATAAAAATTGAAAATAATAATTTTTAATATTATTTTGTAAATATTATGGGTAAACGTAAGATATCAAATGAAAAAAATACATCAATAAAAAAACAAAAAGTTGATTTTATATCAGCATCTTCTTTAAAAAACTATATGAATAAAGACCCAATAATAGATTATTTATCATATTGGCATATTAATGATCTAACTCAAAAACCAAATAAAAATAAGAGTACTCATAAAAAAAATAAAAGTGAATTCTTAAGCTATTTATTAAATAATGGAATTAAATTTGAAAATTATATTTATGAAAAAATAAAAGAAACCCATAATATTATTCAAGTTTTTAAAAATATGGATGATTTAAATATTGATAATTTTGAATTAACAAAAAAATATATTAACGATGGCGTAAATCTAATTTATCAAGCAGTTTTATATAATTATGATAATAATACATATGGTGTTGCAGATTTATTAGTAAGATCAGACTATATTAATAAATTAGTTCCAAATACAATAAATGAAAATGAAGAAAAGATAAATAATAATTATTATTATTTTGTAATTGATATAAAAAATTCAACAATTGAATTAAATAAAGATGGTATTTATATATTAAATTCTAAAAATTTACCTTTTTATAAAGTACAATTATTATTATACACAGAAGCATTATCTAATATTTTAGGAATTAAAATTACAAAAGCATTTATATTAGGTAAAAGATATCATTGGGGATTAAATAATTATGAAAATAATAGTTTTTCAAAACTTGGGATTATTGATTATAAAAATATTGATAATAAATATTATAATTTATTAGATGAAAGTTTAGCATGGATTAATAAATTAAGAACATGTGGTAATAAATGGAAATTAATACCTAAACCTACTGTACCAGAATTGTATCCTAATATGAAAAATAATTTTGACTTTAATTATAGAAAAATTAAAATAGAACTTGCTGAAAAAATTAGTGAAATAACACAAATATGGAATGTTGGTGTTAAAAACAGAAAGATTGCACATGATAAAGGTATTTATAGTTGGAAAAATAAAAAGTGTTCTTCAAAAACATTAGGATTTAATGATAAATCATTAATTGCACCTGTTATTGATAAAATAATAAAAATAAATAGATCTGATAAAAAAAAAATTGAACCACAAAAAATATTTTTTAATGATAATAATTGGAAAATATGTCCTGATGATACTATGGAATTTTTTATTGATTATGAGACATTAATTGATACTAATGGTGATAATTATATTTTTATGATTGGTATTGGTCATAATAATAATGGTTGGAAATTTAAAAATTTTTATTTGACACAATTATCTGAAGAAAATATGAAAGTGATGTTTACTGATTTTTGGAATTATATTAATAATATTTTAAATGAAAATAAAAAAATAAATAGCAGATTTATTCATTGGACAAAAGCTGAACCATCACAATATTATAAATGTGTTGAAAAACTTTTATTACCTAATAAACATTTTATAGATTTATTTGATGTTTTTAAAAAAGAACCAATTGTAATTAAAGGTGCTTTTAGTTTTTCATTAAAAGATATTGCTAAAGCTATGTATAAAAATAAAATGATTAATTCATGTTGGTCTAATATTGAAAAAAATATAATACAATGTGAAAATGGTCAAGATGCTTTATTATGGGGGATTAAACTTTATGAAGAAAATAATATTGTTACTGAAAATAATATTATTCTTTCATCAATTAGAAGTTATAATGAAATTGATTGTAAAGTTATGTTTGAAATTATTACATATTTAAGAAAAAATCATATTTAATAATCTATATACGATCTCACTATTTTTACAAATATATTAATTATAAACATATACACTATTTTATTATTAAATAAGTTTTGTTTTATTAAAGTAAAATTATTATAAATATAATTATAAAAATTACTATAAAAATAATAAATAAAATATAATAAATTATATGCATAAAAAAATACAATTATAAAATTAAGTAAAAAAGCTATTATTTCAGTATTAGTTTTATAAAATACTAAATCATCAAAAATTAAAATTTTATTCATATATATTTTATTTAGAATAATTTATTATTATAAACCAATTAAATATTTTTTTATTATCCAGTACTATTATATATTATTTTTAAATTTTAATTTTATTTAGTATAATAGTTTAATCTTATTTCATTTTTATTTTGGAAAAAAACTATTAAATATTTTTTTGAAAATATTAGATTGTGTTTTTAGTGGTTTCTTATTTTCATTGTAATATTTCTCTCTAATTTTTCTTAATTCTATAGGAGTTGGATGTTTATTCATTTATATTTAGATATTTTCTATTTAATTATATTATTCAATTTTTTTAAATAATAATATTTTTTTCAAAATACTTTAATCGACTTTCTCTAATAAATTGATTAACATTATTTGTTGTATTAGGATGATTAACATTATTTGTTGTATTAGGATGATTAACAATTTTTAACCATTCAAAATGTGTTGTGCTTCTAAATGTACCAATACATAATGATAAATCTTTTTTTGTTTTTTGACCAATATGTTTACAACTATTTACATTTGTCATAATAATATTTTTTTCCCAAGGTCCAGTTTTAGTAATAATTGCATAAAAAGTTGCGAGGGACCGCCAAGATATAGTTTGAACTTTAGTTTGTGGTTTTTTAAATTTACATTGTATAGCATAATATTTACCATCTTTTATAGAAATTAAGTCAATACCGAAATCATTTTTTGTTAAATGAAATGTTTGTTTCATACTAAGTGGGAAATCTTTATAAAACCATATAAAATCGTGGTTTAATACATGTAATAAATATAAATAACAAAATGATTCCCAAAGGTCTCCTTTTTCTTTTTTACAATTATTTTTATCTTTAATATCTTTCATAGTATGAGCAATTTTATTATCAACTAAATTATTAATATCATTAGCAATAAGATCAAAAATATTTTTATTATTATGATTTTTTAAATTTGTATCAATAATTTTTGTAATAATATCAATTTTATTATTCATAAAGTAAATTGTAATTTATTTTTTAAATAAAGACATAGTTATTTATTCTATCTTTCATATTTAGCTTCTTTATAAGATTCTTTATAAAATTCAAGTTTTTCTTCTTTTAATATATCTTCTTTTGATTCATAAAAATCATTATCTAAATCATAAAAATCATTATCTAAATTATAAAAATCATTATCTAAATTATAAAAATCATTATCTAAATTATAATTATGTTTTTTATTATAATTATGTTTTTTATTATAATTATGTTTTTTATTATGATTACATTTTTTATTATGAGTAGTTACCGAGTTAGTTAAAGTATTTTTAATGATATTATTAGATCTCATAATAATAAATAAGATATAATAAAATTTATTTTTTTCAATTTTTTTAAAATAATTATTTAGAGAGGGAATAATATAAATATTAATATGGGTTTTGATAAATTATTAAATTTTATAAATAAGAATTTAAATTTTGATTCAATAGAAGAATTAAATATAGAAACTGAGGTAAAAAAAATAATAGCAAATAATATAATGTTTGATATAAGTTTTTTAATATATCAATCATTAATAGAATTAGAAGATGAAATAAATAATATAATAAAAATAATATTATCATTACCATTTAATTATTTAAATGATAATGTTCAGGAAAAAATATTAGAAATAATATCACTAGATCATTGGTCAGATTATAAAATAAATTTAGATGGTAATGATGAAATAGACATAATAATGAATTTTAAAAATTCCTTAAATCATCAAAATATATTAAATATAATATTATCAAAAAAAATATTTAATAGCATAGTATATAATATAAATAAATTACACTGTACAAATATAATTCAATATATAAATATAATATTTGATGGAATACCATCATATTCAAAAATTTTAGAACAAAGAAGAAGGAGATTAAGAAATTATATAGAATCTCAAGAAAGGAAAAAAAAATATGATGAAAAATTTAAAAATTTAGAAAATACAATAGAAGAATATAATGGAATAAAATATGATTATTTTAAATGGTTAAAAAATAGATTTACAATAGATAAATCATTTGGACCAATATCACCAATAATAAAATATTTAGAAGAGGAATTATATAAAAGATTATCAGAAAAATATCCAAATATAAAGATATATATAAATCAGGGTAAATATAATGGTGAGGCTGATTATAAAATATTTAAATCAATATATGAAAAAAACTATGATGGTGACATATGTATTCATACAATTGATTCAGATTTAGTACATCAAATAATAGTTCAACAAAATTATTTTAATATAACAAAAAAAGATATAAAATTATATGTAATAAGGTATAATTATAAAAATAAACATATACAATATATTGAAGCAAATAAAATAATAAAAAATATAGAAAAAATATATAATGATATAACTAATAAAAATGTAATAAATAAAAATATAATATATGATATTTGTTTATTATTTATGTTTTTTGGAAATGATCATTTACCCCCCTCACATGAAATAGGTCCAGAATTATCTATTGAATATTTAATAAAAATACATAATAATATTTTTAAAAATGAAAAAACAATAATAAGTTTAAATACAAATTTGAATTTTTCATTTGAAAATTTTTGTTTATATTTAAAAGAAATAAATAAAAATAATGAAATAAATAAAACAAAAATATTATTAAATAGATATTTTAAATTAAATTATTCAATGATAACTTATTTAACAGAAAAACAAGAATTATGTTTAAATCAAATAACAGAATTAACAAAATATCTATTAATTGAAAGCGGTAAAGAGATTAATAATTTAGATGAAGATGATATAAGATATAATTTAATAAAAAATAATAAAACAGTAGATTTAAGTTTTAAATTAAAATATACTGATGATGAATATGAACAATATAAAGAAAAATTATTAATATTATTAGATAAAACAACCGAAAATATAGAATATAATGGTTTACCAAGATATAATAAAATAAGATATCTGACAGATAATAATTATATGAATATTTATAATTTTTTTTTAGATGATTTGACAGAAGAATTACAAAAACAAAATAGATATATATTTGATTATTTTTCATTTGAGGATATAATAGAAAAAAAAAATAATATTATAGATATTAATAAAGAAAATGAGATGTGTCATTCTTATTTAAAAAAAATATATCATTTAGTAAAAACATTATTTGGAAATATGAAAAATTATAATTGTAACAATTTTACATATTATGAATATTATGAAATACCAAAAATATCATCATTAATTAATTTTTTAGAAAATAATAAAAATATAAATTTTGAAAAAGATATAGAAAATGAAAGTGTAACATATGAAAATTATTTAAATTCAATAAATCATCATTTATTAATAACACCATATATAAAATCAATATTATGGAAAGTGCAACCATATGATATTTTAAATATAATAAATAATATTAATATAGAAAACTTGTGGTATAATAATGAAAAAAATTTTGAATTTAAGAATATTGACATAAAAAGTTTTATAAAAATATGGAATTATAATTCAAAAAATTTAAAAAAATATAATTTGTTGAATAATGAAATTTATTTACTAGAATATGATAATTAAAAAAATATTTTTATAATTTTTATATAATGATAACAATATATAAACAATGTGAGAATTGCAATAAATATACAAATATTTTATGTGATACTATATATTGTAATAAATGTGAGTATATGTTGCAATACATAATTAAATTATATCAATATTTTTATTTTATAATAACAAATTTGAAAATATATCAAACAGAGAATATAAAAAAAATAACATTAAATTTAATAAAAATGATAAATATAACAAAAAAGAGTAATTGTAGTAAAGAATTTAATTATTTGTATAATGAAACATTAGTAATAATAAATAATTTAAAAATAAGTAATGACAAAGTAGAAAAACAATACTTGAAAACAAATACCCAAACTTTTTTATTTTTACAATATAAATAATTTATCACTACATATATGGAAATAGTTAATAAACCGTCACATGATAATAGAATAATAAACTATAATTTATTAAAAAATAAGTTAAAATGTATAAGCGTTAGTGATAATAAAATTAATAAATCATATATAATAGCATGTGTAAATGTAGGATCAACAAGTAATAAAAAATATTATGATGGAATAGCACATTTATTAGAACATATGTGTTTTATGACAAGTAAAAAATATAAAATAAAAAACTATATAAAAAATAAAGCAACTGAATTTGGTGGTTATACTAATGCATATACAAGTGATATACATACAGTTTATTATTATGAAGTATTTACAAAACATTTAGAAGAAATGGTTGAAATTTTTGCAGATTATTTATTTAATTCTGAATTAAAAGAAGAATATATATTTGATGAAATGAATAATGTTGATTCAGAACATAGAAAAAATTTAAACAATGATGGATTTAGAGTATTTAATGTAGAACATTTATTAACTGATAAAAAATCAGAATTTAATGGATTTTTTACTGGATCATTAAATACATTAAATAAAAAAGATATTAGAGAAAAGATGTTACAGTTTTATAAAAAATATTATGTACCAGAAAATATATCATTATGTATTATATCAGATACTGAAATAAGTAAAATAGAAAAAATAATGAAAAAACATTTTGAACATTTTACAAATAATAAAAATACTGCAAAAATAAAGTTATTAAAACCTTTTTATACAAAAAATTTGAATAAAGCATTTTTAATAAATTCTATAAATAAAACATTTGAAATTAAATATATATTTGAAACACATGAATTAAATAAATATAATGAAACAAAAGTTTTTGATTATGTATCTTTTATTTTAAATTCAGAAACAAAAAATTCATTATCAGACTTTTTAAAAATTAATAATTTAATTAAATCATTAACATCATATTTTGAAATAAGTACCGGTTTATTTGTAATTCATTTAGTACTAACTAAAAAAGGTCAACAATATATAGATGATATAGATGGTTATTTAAAATATTATGTAAATTATATTCTAAGTCTTAATTTCAAAAAATTATATAATATACTTAATACAATTGATATTTATAATTATAATAACCTATCAAAAGATGATCCTATCACATTAGGACAAATGTTAGTTACAAATTCTTTTTTATATAAAAGTAAAAATATTTATGATGGTAATTATATAATTTTAGATTATAAAGAATCCCATATAAAAGATATATCTAAATTTTTAAATTTTAATAATTGTATACAAATAATAATAACAGATGTGTTTAAAGAGAAGCAATATTTAACAGATCCTTATTATGGAACAAAATATACAGAAATAAAAAAAATAGACAATAAACCAAAATCATTTAATATTAATTTAAATTTTGAAAATAAATATATTGAAAAACAATTAATTATAATTCCAAATTTAAAACAAAACATTCCCATTGAAATAAAAAAAAATATATGGTATGGAAATACTTCTAAATTTGACGAAAAAAATTGTTATATAGGAATTATATTTTCAGATACCAATTTTTTTAATACAGTAAAGAAAACAATTTATACTAATTTATCACTAGAAATACTAGATTTTTTACTTTATAGAGAATTATGGAATGCAACAAATGTAAATTATAGTTTTAATTTTTATACAAATACAATATATAATGAGGTAATATTAAGAATAAATGTATACAATAATATAGATGAAAGTCAAGAATTTATAAATTATATATTAAATTTTATATTTAAAAAAAATATTAATGAAATAACAAAAGATTTTATTTTACAAAAAATAACAAATATGATTGATAATTTAAAAAATATTGATAAGTTATCACCATGGTATTATGTAGAATATTTATTTAATTTAAATAATAAAAATGAATATGATATCAATACAAAAATTAATGAATTAAAAAATTTTAATTATGACGATTTTATGATATATTTTAATAATATATTTAAAAAATCAAATTGTGTAATTTTAACATATGGTAATATAAATAAAAATTTTAAGTTTGATTTAATATCAAAAAATTTAAATAATAAATACATATTTAGTAAATTTAAACTAAATAAATCAATAAAAATAAAACATCCAAATAAGAATGAAAAAAATAATTGTATTAAATTAATTATAAAATTAGGAAAATTAGATGATAATTTAACATTACATTTAATATTATCTATTTTAATATTGGATGAAATTTTTTATACAATTTTAAGAACAGACAAATTATTAGGTTATATGGTAAATATATCTTGGAATAAAATACTTGATGAATGTTATATAGTTGAAAAAATTCAATCAAAGTATAATTATGATACATTAATAACTAATATTAATGAATTTAATAAAAATATATTTGAATATTTAAAAAATATAGATATTAACACTTGGATATCAAGTTTGAAAAATCATTTTAAAACTAAAGATACAAATATAGAAGATGTATTTTTAAAATATCAAAGTGAAATAACAAAAAGAGAATTTAGATTTAAAAGAAATGAAGAATTATTAGATAAAATAAAAAATATAACAGAAAATAGTTTAAAAAGTTTTATAAAAAAATATATTATTAATAATAAAAATATATTTACTATATTTGTTGAGAAAAATTAAACGACAGGATAAGAACCAGTTGTTAATAAACCACATTGACCAGCACCATTATTATATGGTTTACCAGTTGCAGGATCTGTACCTTTACCAATTAACATATAACCATTATCACCCCAAGAAGTACCCCAACTATTTCTTAAAATATAATATTCAGAAGTATAACCTACTAATCCAACACCATGATCAATATTAGTACCACATGTAGCGGTAAAAATACCGGAAGAATATAATTGAAATGCTCTTTGATCAGCTTCAATTGCAATAGATACAGGTTGTTGTGCTATTGCAGTCATCATAGCTTCATCAGAATTAACAGTAATATCAACGAATTTAATAACATCAGTATTTGGTTGATTATTACAAGATTTTTGTAGACAATTTCCACTTGTTTTTGTAACACCAGAAACATATGGATAATCAGATTCAGAACAAACACCATCTTGTTTACCAATCCATTTAAAAGCATTATCCATAAGTCCACCATTACATCCATGGTCTCTACCACCATTACTTAAATTATCACAATCAACTAATTCTTGTTCAGATAGTGAATATAATGTGCCATATTTAATTGCTGATGCACTTTCTAATGCTTGAATAGTTGAGAAAGCCCAACATGATCCACACTGACCTTGATCTTTAACTGGATTAACAAAACCGAGTAATCTCCAATCAATTTCAGTTGGAACAGAACCAAAAACATTATTAATTGTATTATTATTTGTTAAATTTTTAATAATTTGTCTATTAATTTCAAAACCCATAATTTGTCTAAATTCTTCAAATGAATAACCAGAATATGCATTATGACCTAATTTAAAACTTAGTTCTTGAGAATTAATTTTATTAATATATTCATCATTATCTACCCAATTTTTAAAAATATGAATAATATAATCTTCATCATAATTATAAAATTGGTGTTTAATAATCCAATTATTAAATCTGGTTAAAATATCATTATCATTTAGAAAACTATTATTAGCATCAAGAATTCCACGTAAATTTTGTGAAAGAGAACTACTAATACCTAAAAACATTAAGACTACTTTATATGCAAACATTAATTATATAATTATCTAGCTTTTAAATATTTTTTTTTCAATTTTTTTCATCATAATTTAAACTAAAAAAATTGAATAAACAATATAAATAAATATTAAATAGTATAATAATGGACACATTAAATTATTCAATAATTTATAATAAATTATTAACTAAACAATATAATGATATAGACGTAAATTTAATATTATCATGTACTAAAGAAGAAGTAATTATCTTATTATCAGAAGCAACTAATATAATAGATGATATAGATAAATCTTATAAATTTGAAAATTATAAACAATTATTTGAATTAATTGTAAATATGATTTGTATTTATAATGAAAAAAAAAATATTATATTACCATTAGATAGTTTATTTTTATTTAAATTATCAAAATTAAATAAAGGACAAATTTATTTAGAAAAAATAAAAAAATATATAAAAAGTCAACTTGATATTTTAGATGTTAATTCAATATTAGTAGATGTATGCAGACAAGGAACATTACCTATATATTTTTTTTGGAGGAGATTATTAAAAGTTACACCAGATATAGAATTTTTATCATATTTAGGACATTCCTGTATTAATAATGATATGAGAATTTTTAAATATATTTTAGAAAATGAAAATATTGATATTATTAGTAGTCATAATTTAGATAATATGTTTAATAATATTTTTGATTTTAGAAATACCTTTAAAAAACAAAAAAAATTATTAAAACATATTAATGAAAAAATTAAATTAAATAAATATTTTAATTATTTAATTTATAATTTAAATCCATTAACTCTAGAAAAAGTTAAAGTATTGTGTAAATATTATCATGATGAAATACATATTATTAATTTCAAAGAACTTTTATATATAGTAAAGCATACAATAATTGATCTACCAGATGAATTTGATGAACACCAAACATATGATATATTTAATGAAATTTATAATTTATTAATAACACCAACTGAAAAAATATATTTTATTATTATAAGAAATATAATTTATAGTGGTTTAAGTTTAGAAGAAATGAATATCGTTAATTCACCTCTTTTTATTAAAGTTATTACAGAAAATAAAACAGATATAATAGAAACAATTATGGATTATTCACATATATTAGATATACCTAATAAATCACCAAGTTTTATTTGGTGTATAATAGTAAAAGAATTTACAAAAAATAATTATTTCACAGAACTTTTAGAAAATACATCTCATTGGCATTTTTCAAATTATAAAAAGATAATAATATATACTAGATTTTATACAACTAGAGATAAATATGTTATTCGTATAAATAATTTTTTACATAAATTAAGGTGTTATGCTAAAAAATTTAAAAAAACTAAAATAAATGAAATAAAATTACAAAAAACACCAATTTTAAATGAACTTAAAAATTTTGTACCAAACAAATTTATAAGTGTTTTAAATAATGGATCATTAAATTATCAATTATCAAAACAAAAATTTACAACATTACCACCACGTCATATTATACCATATGAAATGCATTATTTAAATTCATGTTTAATAAAAGAAAAATCAGATGGAATTAATGTTACTAAACTACCAGTTAATATTTATCCAAATAATTCGATTATTATAAATAAATTAGTAAAAGCAGAATATATTGAAGAATTAGATTTATATTTAGTATATGATATTAGTATTGATAATATGAATATTATTGAAAGACAGGAATATATAAGAAATATTCATCCATTCACATCATCATTAAAAAATTTAGAAATTATAAATAATATGGAGGAATTAAAAACAAATATTGAAAATGAAAGAATAAATTTAAAAAATTTTATAAAATCTACAAGTGATGAAATTAAATGGTATCCAAAAGCATCATTTAAAATAAATATATTTAATGATATTTTTATAAAAGAAATAAATACATATATAGAAGAATTAAATATAGAGTTTAACAATTATATAAATTATGATGGTATAGTAAATAATGATGGATTTATAATAACACCATTAGATGGATCAAGAGAATTAAAAATTAAACCAAAAAGTTTAATGACAATAGATTTAAAATATATAAATAATAATTGGTTAGATGATAATAATAATATTTATAAAAATATAACATCTGGTAAATATAAAGAAGGAAAAATTTATAGATGTTATCCAAAAATAGAAAATAATATTGTAATTTTTACACCAAAAGATATTAGATATGATAAAAAAACACCAAATACACAAAATATATGTAAAATAGTAACATCACTTGTAAATTTCAATTGGTTAAATCAATTACATGAAAATAATTTTTATTATCAAAAAACCAATAATTTATTTGATAATAAAATTAAAAAAATATTAGAACAAAATAAAACAATTACTATTAATTATATAAAATCACTAAATCCATCATTTAATAAAAATTGGTTAGATTTAGGATGCGGTAATTGTAAATTTTATAATTATATTAAAATTCATAATCCTAAAAAATATGTTGGAATTGATATTGATATAAAAAATATAATTAAAGCTTATAAAAAATATAATACAGAAAATGATTTTGAAGTACATAATTGTGATTTAAATAATAATTGGCTAAAATATAATTTAAAATTATATGAGTTTAGCTTTGATATAAAATATGATTATATTATTTGTAATTTTAGTATAATGCATTTTTGTAATGATTTATTTTGGGAACAATTAAATAAAATATCTACAACTAATACACAATTTATATTTAATGTTACATTACCTAACATTTCATGGGATATGAATAATAGTTATATTAAATCAAATAATACTTGTACTAAAATATATTTAGAATGGATACATGATAAACCAATACAAGAAAGAATTATAACAAAAGATGAAATATTAAATATTATTAATAAATATGGTTGGTCTATAAACAAAACAGAAAAAAATACAACTAATAATTTAATTTCATGTTATGAATGGTACTTTTTAATTAAACTGTAAATATATAAAATCTACTATTTTAATAATGGAAAAATATGATATAGTTATTTTATTATGTGTTATTATACTTTTATTTTTATATAATTCTAATAAAAAAATACTAAGAATAGATAAAAAAAATATTTATAAAAATAATGATATTAAAATTGTTAATAAAAATATAGATATTAAAAAAAATATTTATAAAAATATTGATATTAAAACTTTAAATGGACAAATTACTAGACAAACATTATTAAATGAAATTGGTGGATCTGAATTTTATAATAAATTTCAAATATTATCTAATATTTCAGGTAATACAATAGAACAAAAAAAAGAATATAGTACATATGCAAAAACTCCAACAAAATTAAATAAATGAAAATTCATTACCATCATATGCATCATATTCATTAGATTTTTTAATATTTTTATCATTATAATAATAATAATTATTACTTTGATTATCATCTTTTTTAGCAGGAATATTTACTGGTGTATTATCTTTTTTTTTATTTAAATCATTAAAATTTGTACTTTTAATAACCATATTTTGAATTATTTGTTCTTTAATTTTATTTTTTACAATTTCATGTTTTTTACATTTAATAATTGATACGCCTATTAAATCTTTATTTACTATTTCATCAAACTTAATATCACCTTTAAAATTTGAAACAACCAAATTACCAATAGATAATGCTGTTTCTTCATCTTGGCATGATATCACAATTTCACCACTTCTAGGTTCAAAATTTATATTTGTTAAATAATTTTTCCAGTTTTCATAATCATTTAATGAGGGTATTGCAACTTTTAAATAAAAATTATATGGATCATTTTCTCCATATTTATAAATAATTTTTGTCCAAGGTTGTGGATCATAAAAATCCCAATGAACATATTCATTTGGTTTATAATCATATGGTTTACCAAATTTATTAATATCAATTTCTTCAAATTTTACATTTTTATTTTCCTTTGTATTTAATTTATGTTTTGGATGTAATATTTGAGGTATATTATTGAAAGATTCTATTTGATTATTTTGGTTTTGGGATTCTATAATATTCAAGTTAACAATGGCTTCTTCATTATCACTTTCTTCTTCATTATCATTTTCTTCTTCATTATCACTTTTATTATCACTTTCATTTTCACTTTCATTATCATTGTCATTAGTACTTTCATTATTACTAATAATATTAGTACTTTTATTATGTATATTTTTAATAGTAGTATTAAATTTATTAAAATATTTATTTTTATTTATATCATATAAATCATAAATTAATATTAAAACAATAATTACAAAAAAAATTTTTTTTATCATATTGAATATAATTAGAAAAAAAATATAAATTAATATCTTCTAACTGGTTGATCAAAAATTAGTTTATAAAATGGATCAACAATATGATCACTATATGGCATATTTTTTATATAATTTATATTTTTAAATTCAATAATTTGTTTATTAAGTATATGAAAAGTTAAATAATCTTCACCTATAAAATCTATTTTTTTATCAAATACTTTACATAAATCGACATCATCCTTAATCATATTAAATAATTTATTATAAATTATAAAATTATTTTCAACAACATCAATAATATTTTCTCTAACAGTTGTATATTTTAATTTTAATTTATCAATAATATATTCAGGCATTTTTTTGTTTAATACAATATCTAAATTATACCATCCAAAGTCTAATTTTATATAATTATTTTTACCAAATTCTTTTATTTTATTTTTAGCGTAATTATAAATTGTATGATTATAAAAATTATTGTATAAAAACATTTTAATATTTGAATCATAATTATTTTTAAATTCACTAAAATTACGATATGTATTATAAATACGAGCTGTTGAATAATAAAAAATTTTACCAAAATAAAATATTAGATCAATTTCATCATCAGTTAATTCTTTTTTTTCATTTTTATAAAAATATTTAGTATTTATATAATTAACTATTAATGAATCACCTAATTCTATATTAATATATGGATATCCATCTTCAGTAAAAATATTAAAATTGATACCTTCTTTTATTTTATTACCATATAATTTTGAATATGAACTATTATCACTACCATCAAACCATTGAAAAGTCATTTTATAAAGTTTATTTTTAAGTTTGATGTTTATTTGATCAGAATCCTCAATAAAATTGTGTAACATTTCTAATTTATTAACACCTCTAGCTTCATATGTCTCAAAATTAACTGTTTTAATATTATCTTTAAATGTATAATTATAATAAGATATATTATCATATTTACAGCCAACATATTTAAGTTCATATTTTTTATTTATTAATTTTTCAAAAGATGGATTTGTATGATAATATTTAAAATTATCATTTTTGGATATTATTAAAAATTCAGAAAAAGGAGAAAATAAAAATTCTTCTTCATTAGGAAAAAGAGAAAAGTTTTCAATAAAAAACCCTATTCCTGGTGTATTTTTAGGTATATGAATTTTTAATAATATTAAACCAAACGTTCCATTTATTCCTGGGCTATAAAAAGGATCTCTGGTTGATGATGTAAACCCATTATCTATAAATTTTTCACCTGCTTGTAAATTTTTTATAAATGTATCATTCCATATAAATCTATAAAGTACATAATCTTTTTCTAATGGTTTACTAGTTTTAAATACATTTATTAACTTTTTTAAACCATTTAAAATATAACTATTTATAGTAAATTTTGTTTTTCTTAAAAATACATTAAAAATAAATGATCCAATAAATGAATAAAATGTTATCCATGAAATTATATTTTTATCTATTATTTCCTCTGAATGATTTTTTATTTCGTCAAAAGACACATCGTTTTCTGAAATTTTTATGCATATACTATAATGTATTTCTTTTTCATTTAATGATTCTATATCAATTTCCTCTTTCAAAATATTCATATTTTCTCCTAATTTTATTAATTCAGTTTTTGTATAATATGGTTTTAAATGTTTAAAAAAAGGATGAAAACTTTTTCTTTTACATATACTTACTTGTAAACCTAATTCTTTACTATATTTGTATAATACTTTATATGATGTATCTGTTAACATTTTTAGATCATAATTACTTATAATATCTAGATTTTTTTTAAAAATTAAACTTTTAGGTTTATCTATTTCTTTACAATCATTATATTTTTTCTCCATCCAATCTTTTATTTCATCTGTTACAAATCTATAATGTGATTCTATTAATCTATAATGTAAATTTTTTTTAAATATAGGATATATTTGTTGACTATATATATCATACATTGGTATATATTCTTCATATTCTGATAATTTTATTTTATCTTTATCTGATAATTTTATTTTTAAATTAAAAATATCTTGAATTAATTTTTCATTTATAATCATATTAAACAAAACTAGATTTTATTCAAAAAATATTTAGTTTTTATATATTATTACCATCAAATACTGAAATATTTTTCATTGTTTCTCGTGATACATCTAATACTAATACATCTTGTGGTCTTATATTAAAATACCAAAAAATTAATACTACAAATATTAAAGCAAATAATTCCAGTTTAAAAATATTATTCATTATTATTATTTAGATAAAAATTAAACTCATAAAAAAAATAAAAAATATTTAAATTATCCTTTTTTCTATTATATATTATATATGAATACTCCTCAAGTTCAACTTCCTATGGCTGTTCCTCAACAACCATCTTTACCTGCTGGTACTATGCCTTTTCCTACTATTTTGAATATTAAAAATGAAACTTGCTCTGGCATGTTTGATTTATTAAAACAATATTGGTGGGTTTTAGTTTTATTACTTGTTGTCTATCTATACTATAGACATCTTAAATCTAAAAAAGACAAAACACCAGAAGAAGAAACTGAACAACTTCCAACTACTACTACTGATTAAATAAATTATTAATTAAAAATTACTATTTTTAATTAATTTATTCTATTCTTGATAATTTTAATACTCTAAATTCAAATGGTGTTCCATCTAATGCTTCTATTAAATAATCTGCTTGTACCTCATCTTTAAATTCTATATATGCAACAGTATCATCTTGATAATTTTTAATATTAATATATTTAACATGTCCCCAATCATATAATAGTTCTTGTAACTCTTCCTTTGTTATATCACTTGGTAAACTACACATTTTTACTTTTCCACTTGGTCTATCATTATTATATCGTTGCTGTCCATCGTTATTATAATGGGATGGTCTATTATTATATCGTTGGTGTCCATCATTATTATATCGTTGTGGTCTATCATTATTATATCGTTGTTGTCCATCATTATTATGATGTTGTTGTCCATCATTATTATATCGTTGTTGTCCATCATTATTATGATGTTGTTGTCCATTGTTATTATATCGTTGTGGTCTATCATTATTATATCGTTGTTGTCCATCATTATTATGATGTTGTTGTCCATTGTTATTATATCGTTGTGGTCTATCATTATTATATTGTGGTCTATCATTATTATATTGTGGTCTATCATTATTATGATGTTGTTGTCCATTGTTATTATATCGTTGTGGTCTATCATTATTATGTTGTGGTTTATCATTATTATGTTGTGGTTTATCATTATTATGATGTGATGGTTTAACATCATTATGTTTTTTTTTATCATTAGTAATTTCTTGTTGTTCTGGTGCATTCTTATTACATTTAATTGTAAGATGATTTCCACCACATTTTCTACATTTAATACTCGTGCTCATAATATATAAGCTACCATTTGTTTAAGTATTAAATTCAATTTTTATTATAAAATAATTATTTACACCCTTGAAGATTTAAAATGGCGATTTTATTTATCATAAAAATCTATAAGGTTTATTCATTTCAGAAATATGTAAATTATGATTTTTGTTATGTCGTCAAACATAACTTAATTTTTAAATTAGGTTTAAAAATCTCTATTATTGCATAAACTTTTTATAAGTAATTACAATAATTTCATAGATAAGGATGCTCAAAAATCTAAAAAACTCTTTAATTAATATATAGTAATTAAATTACAATTAATTAAAGATAGAATTAACTTAATAACTCATCATCCTAATTATTTCTTTAAATTGTTTTAATTATATTTTTTTAATAATCAGCATTTTAAATCT
>JACCDX010315303.1_pt1 | contig 40241 bp, 47 predicted proteins | sample 7449681 | NCBI WGS metagenome assembly JACCDX01 (sample SAMN15323450, study PRJNA562643) | freshwater metagenome | isolation source: river surface water | place: USA:Blue River Watershed | collected 2017-08-18
CTACAAGGCCGAAGCGCGTGATGTGCGCCTGCTCATGATCGACCCCAAGATGCTGGAGATGTCGGTCTACGAAGGCATTCCGCACCTGCTCGCGCCGGTGGTCACCGACATGAAGCAGGCGGCCCATGGCCTGAACTGGTGCGTGGCCGAGATGGAGCGGCGCTACAAGCTCATGTCCAAGCTGGGCGTGCGCAACCTCGCGGGCTACAACGCCAAGATCGACGAGGCCAAGGCCCGCGAGGAATTCATCTACAACCCCTTCAGCCTCACGCCCGACAGCCCCGAGCCGCTGGAGCGCCTGCCGCACATCGTGGTCATCATCGACGAGCTGGCCGACCTGATGATGGTGGTCGGCAAGAAGATCGAGGAGCTGATCGCCCGCCTGGCGCAGAAGGCCCGCGCCGCCGGCATCCACCTGATCCTGGCCACCCAGCGCCCCAGCGTCGACGTGATCACCGGCCTGATCAAGGCCAACATCCCCACCCGCATCGCCTTCTCGGTGGGCTCCAAGATCGACAGCCGCACCATCCTCGACCAGATGGGCGCCGAGGCCCTGCTGGGCATGGGCGACATGCTGTACATGGCCAGCGGCACCGGCCTGCCGATGCGGGTGCACGGCGCCTTCGTGAGCGACGACGAGGTGCACCGCGTCGTCGCCTACCTGAAGGAGCAGGGCGGCGAGCCCGACTACATCGAGGGCGTGCTCGAGGGCGGCACCGTCGACGACGACAGCGGCTTCGGCGTCGAGGGCGGCGGTGACGGCGGCGGCGAGAAGGACCCGATGTACGACCAGGCGGTCGAGGTCGTCCTCAAGAACCGCAAGGCCAGCATCTCCCTGGTGCAGCGCCACCTCAAGATCGGCTACAACCGCGCCGCCCGCCTCGTCGAGGACATGGAGAAGGCCGGCCTGGTCAGCGCGATGAACGGCCAGGGCCAGCGCGACATCCTGGTGCCGGCGCGCAGCGAGTGATGCCCATGCTGCGCGCCATCCTGCTGTCGCTGCTCCTGGGCGCCGTGGCGCCGGCATGGGCCGACGGCCTGTCCGCCCTCGAGAACTTCCTGCGCACCGTCCGCAGCGGCCGCGCCGACTTCACCCAGTCGGTCACCACCCCGGCGCGCGAGGGCCAGTCGCCGCGCGTGCGCCAGTCCAGCGGGCGCTTCGAGTTCCAGCGGCCGGACCGCTTCCGCTTCGCCTACCAGAAGCCCTTCGTCCAGACCCTGGTGGCCGACGGCCGCACGCTGTGGCTGCACGACCCCGACCTGAACCAGGTGACCGCACGCCCCCAGGCCCTGGCCCTGGCCAGCACGCCGGTCGCCCTGATCGCCTCCGCGCCCGACCTCGTCGCCCTGCGCCAGGCCTTCGAGCTCTCGGCCGCGCCCGATCGCGACGGCCTGCAATGGGTGCTGGCCGTGCCGCGCCAGCGTGACGGCGCGCTGCGCGAGGTGCGGGTGGGGCTGCGTGGCAACGAGCTGGCCGCCCTCGACATCGTCGACGGCCTGGGCCAGCGCTCGCAGATCCGCTTCACCCAGGTCGAGACCAACCTCACGCTGCCGGCCGATGCCTTCCAGTTCCGCCCGCCCGCGGGCGCGGACGTGATTCGCCAGTGAGCGGCGTACGCACTCCACGCCCGCACGGATACACGGCGGCAAGCCCCCATTGACACGCCCGATGGCCACCCGCGCTCCCATCCCCCCGGCCTCCGCCCACCCGCCCCTGGCCGAACGCCTGCGCCCCGCCACCCTGGGCGAGGTGATCGGCCAGCAGCACCTGCTCGGCGAGGGCATGCCCCTGCGCATCGCCTTCGAGTCCGGGCAGCCGCACTCCTGCATCCTCTGGGGGCCGCCCGGCGTGGGCAAGACCACCATCGCCCGGCTGATGGCCCAGGCCTTCGATGCGCAGTTCATCACCATCAGCGCCGTGCTGGGCGGCGTGAAGGACATCCGCGAGGCGGTCGACCAGGCGCAAGCGGTCGCCAGCGGGCTCGACCCGCGCCGCACCATCGTCTTCGTCGACGAGGTGCACCGGTTCAACAAGAGCCAGCAGGACGCGTTCCTGCCGCATGTGGAGTCGGGCCTGTTCACCTTCATCGGCGCGACGACCGAGAACCCGTCCTTCGAGGTCAACTCGGCGCTGCTCTCTCGCGCCGCGGTCTACGTGCTGCAGCCCCTGTCCGAGGACGACCTGGCGCAGCTCATTGCCCGGGCCCAGGCCCTGGGCGCGGTCCCCGCACTGGAAGACGCCGCCCGCCAGCGCCTGCTGGCCTATGCCGACGGCGACGCCCGCCGCCTTCTCAACACATTGGAGACGCTGGCGGTCGCTGCCTCTTCGCAGAAGGTCGATCCGATCACCGACGCCTGGCTGCTCAAGGTGCTGGGCGAGCGCATGCGCCGCTATGACAAGGGAGGCGAGCAGTTCTACGACACCATCAGCGCGCTGCACAAGAGCGTGCGCGGCTCCGATCCCGACGCCGCCCTGTACTGGTTCGTGCGCATGCTCGATGGCGGTGCGGACCCGCGCTACATCGGCCGCCGCCTGGTGCGCATGGCCATCGAGGACATCGGCCTGGCCGACCCGCGCGCCCAGCGCCTTGCGCTCGACGCCTGCGAGACCTACGAGCGCCTGGGTTCGCCCGAGGGCGAGCTGGCCCTGGCCGAGGCGGTGGTCTACCTGGCAGTCGCCGCCAAGTCGAACGCGGTCTACAACGCCTACAACCGCATGCGTGCCTTCGTGAAGGAGGACGGCACCCGGCCGGTGCCGATGCACCTGCGCAATGCGCCCACCCGCCTGATGAAAGACCTCGACTACGGCAAGGGCTACCGCTACGCCCACGACGAGGCCGGCGGCTACGCGGCGGGCGAGGACTATTTCCCAGAGGGCATGCCCGCGGCCCGCTTCTACCAGCCGGTCGAACGCGGCCTCGAGATCCGCATCGCCGAGAAGCTGCGGCAGCTGCGCGCGCTCGACGCGCAGGCGCGCGAGGACGACAGGGGAAAACCCGGTCCTCGGCCGCGGTAGAGGGTTATTTCCGCTGGCTACAATCCCGGCCGTCGACCCGCACATGAACTGGCGGGTTTTTTGCTAAGTGGGACCCTTTCCCTGATACGGAGCGACTGCAATGGACATCCTGCTGCAGCAGATCATCAACGGTCTGGTCCTGGGCAGCATGTACGCCCTGGTGGCCCTGGGCTACACCATGGTGTACGGCATCATCAACCTGATCAACTTCGCCCATGGCGAGGTGCTGATGGTCGGTGCCCTCACCAGTTGGGCCGTCATCGGCATCATGCAGGAAAGCATGCCCGGCGCGCCCGGCTGGCTGATCCTGCTGCTCTCCCTGGTCATCGCCTGCGTCGTCGCCGCGGTGCTCAATTTCTCGATCGAGAAGATCGCCTACCGGCCGCTTCGCAACAGCCCCAAGCTCGCGCCCCTGATCACCGCCATCGGCATGTCCATCCTGCTGCAGACGCTGGCGATGATCATCTTCAAGCCGAACTACAAGCCCTACCCGACGCTGCTGCCCGCGGCGCCGATCAACGTCGGCGGCGCGGTGATCACGCCCACGCAGCTGATGATCCTGGGCGTGACCGCGGTCTCGCTGGCGGTGCTGATGTACGTCGTGACCTACACCCGCCTCGGCCGCGCGATGCGCGCCACCGCCGAGAACCCGCGCGTCGCCGCCCTCATGGGCGTGCGGCCCGACACCGTCATCTCGGCCACCTTCATCATCGGCGCCATCCTGGCCGCCATCGCTGGCGTGATGTACGCCTCCAACTACGGCACCGTGCAGCACACCATGGGCTTCCTGCCGGGGCTCAAGGCCTTCACCGCGGCGGTCTTCGGCGGCATCGGCAATCTGGCCGGTGCGGTCGTGGGCGGCCTGCTCCTGGGCCTGATCGAGTCCATCGGCTCGGGCTACATCGGCGCGCTCACCGGCGGCGTGCTGGGCAGCCACTACACCGACATCTTCGCCTTCATCGTGCTGATCGTGGTCCTCACCCTGCGCCCCTCGGGCCTGCTGGGCGAGCGCGTGGCCGACCGGGCCTGAGGAAGGGAAGGACATCGTCATGAACTTCGCCGCCAACAAGCGCTCCCTGGTCATTTCGGCCATCATCCTGCTGGTGCTGCCCCTGGTGCTGCAGTCCATGGGCAACTTCTGGGTCCGCATCGCCGACTTCGCGCTCCTGTACGTGCTGCTGGCCCTGGGCCTCAACATCGTGGTGGGCTTCGCCGGCCTGCTGGACCTGGGCTTCGTCGCCTTCTTCGCCATCGGCGCCTACATGTACGGCCTCATGGCCTCGCCGCACCTGGCCGAGAACTTCGCCTGGTTCGCGCAGATGTTCCCCGACGGCCTGCACACCCCGATCTGGCTGGTGATCCCGCTGTCGGCGCTGCTGGCGGGCATCCTCGGCGTGCTGCTCGGGGCGCCTACGCTCAAGCTGCGCGGCGATTACCTGGCCATCGTCACCCTGGGCTTCGGCGAGATCATCCGGGTGTTCATGAACAACCTGGACCACCCGGTCAACATCACCAATGGCCCCAAGGGCCTGGGCCAGATCGACTCCATCAGCATCGCCGGTCTCAACCTGGGCAAGCGGCTCGACCTGGGCTTCATGGACATCAACTCGGTCACCCTCTACTACTACCTGTTCCTGGTGCTGGTGGTGGTGAGCTACGTGATCTGCTCGCGCCTGGAGCGCTCCCGCATCGGCCGCGCCTGGATGGCGATCCGCGAGGACGAGATCGCCGCCAAGGCCATGGGCATCAACACGGTCAACATGAAGCTGCTCGCCTTCGGCATGGGCGCCACCTTCGGCGGCGTTTCCGGCTCCATGTTCGCGGCCTTCCAGGGCTTCGTCTCGCCCGAGTCCTTCAGCCTGATGGAGTCGGTGATGATCGTCGCCATGGTGGTGCTGGGCGGCATCGGCCACCTGCCGGGCGTCATCCTGGGCGCAGTGCTGCTCTCGGCGCTGCCCGAGGTGCTGCGATGGGTCTCGGGCCTGCTGGACCTGCAGGCTGCCACCGGCGGCCGTCTGGATGCCTCCATCCTGCGCCAGCTGCTGATCGCCCTGGCCATGATCATCGTGATGCTGCTGCGTCCTCGGGGCCTGTGGCCCTCGCCCGAGCACGGCAAGTCGATGCAGAAGACCGCCTGAAGGAGACACGCATGGCAGACATCGTCCTTCGCGTCAGCGGCATCTCCAAGCGCTTCGGCGGGCTGCAGGCCCTCTCCGATGTGGGCCTCGCCATCGAGCGCGGCCAGGTCTATGGCCTGATCGGGCCCAACGGCGCCGGAAAGACCACCTTCTTCAACGTGATCACGGGGCTCTATACGCCCGACAGCGGCAGCTTCGAGCTTGCAGGCAAGCCCTACCAGCCGACCGCCGTCCACCAGGTGGCCAAGGCCGGCATCGCCCGCACCTTCCAGAACATCCGGCTCTTCGCCGACATGACCGCCCTCGAGAACGTCATGGTGGGGCGCCACATCCGCACCGGTTCAGGCGTGGTGGGCGCGATCTTCCGCACCGCCGCCTTCCGCGCCGAGGAAGCCGCCATCGCCGCCCGCGCCCGCGAGCTGCTCGATTACGTCGGCATCGGCAGGTACGCCGACTTCAAGGCCCGCACGCTGTCGTATGGCGACCAGCGCCGGCTCGAGATCGCCCGGGCCCTGGCCACCGACCCGCAGCTCATCGCGCTCGACGAGCCCGCCGCCGGCATGAACGCCACCGAGAAGGTGCAGCTGCGCGAGCTGATCGACCGCATCCGCAACGACAACCGCACCATCCTGCTGATCGAGCACGACGTGAAGCTGGTCATGGGCCTGTGCGACCGCGTCACCGTCCTCGATTACGGCAAGCAGATCGCCGAGGGCACGCCGGCCGAGGTGCAGCGTGACGAGAAGGTCATCGAGGCCTACCTGGGCCAGGGCCACGCCGCCACCGGAGGACACTGAGACATGGCACAGACACTGCTGCAGGTTTCCGGCCTGAAGGTCGCCTACGGCGGCATCCAGGCCGTCAAGGGCGTGGACTTCGAGGTCCGCGAGGGCGAGCTGGTCTCGCTGATCGGCTCCAACGGCGCCGGCAAGACCACCACCATGAAGGCCATCACCGGCACGCTGCCGCTGGCCGGCGGCGAGATCCACTACCTCGGCCAGAGCATCCGCGGCCGCGGCGCCTGGGACCTGGTCGGCCAGGGCCTGGTGATGGTGCCCGAGGGCCGCGGCGTGTTCACCCGCATGACCATCCTCGAGAACCTGCAGATGGGCGCGCATCTGCGCAAGGACCGCGCCGGCATCGCCCAGGACATCGAGAAATCCTTCGCCCTGTTCCCGCGCCTGGCCGAGCGCCGCGACCAGCTCGCCGGCACCATGTCGGGCGGCGAGCAGCAGATGCTCGCCATGGCCCGCGCCCTCATGAGCCGGCCGCGCGTGCTGCTGCTCGACGAGCCGTCCATGGGCCTGTCGCCCATCATGGTCGACAAGATCTTCGAGGTGGTGCGCGACGTGCACGCGCAGGGCGTGACGCTGCTGCTCGTCGAGCAGAACGCCAGCCGCGCGCTGCAGATTGCCGACCGCGCCTACGTGATGGAGTCGGGTCTCATCACCATGAACGGCGACGCCCGACAGATGCTCGACGACCCCAAGGTGCGGGCCGCCTACCTCGGCGAGTGAGGCTCAGTACTTCCACTGCAGGCCCACGCTGGTGGCGTTGACCGGGTCGCGACCGGTGCCGGCAAAGTGCACCCAGTAGCGGTCCCACTCCAGCACCGCGGACATGCGCGGGCTGAAGTCCCAGCTCAGGCCCGCGCCAGCCGACAGCCCGAAGCCGTTCTCGGTGCCGCCGGCCAGGGTTGAGCCAGCTGCGGTCTGGGTGCGGGTGTGCGACCAGATCGTCCCGAGCTTGGCGAAGGCGCCCAGGCGCGCGGCCGGACCCTGGAGGGTCGGCGTCTTGGCCACCAGGCTCAGGTTGATGCCGCTCGCCTCGGTGTCGTCACCGCTGCGCGACATGCGGCCCAGGTAGATCAGTCCGAGCTCGCCCCCGAACGTCTCGCTGGCCATGTTGCGGGCGGTGAGCGCCACATAGTTGTCCCGGCGGTCGCAGGCAAAGCCCAGCTCGCAGGGCGGGTGGAAATTGCTGCGGCCCAGGTTCAGCCCGATCGCGGTGCGGCCGGAGCCGGGCATCCACCAGTTGGCCGGGGTCGCGGTGGAACGCCCTGCGCCCATGGTGGCGTCCGAGCGCGTGCTGCCGGGCACCGGGTTGCCGGACGGCGAGGCCGAGTAGGGATCCAGCCCCTGGCGCGGGAGGTCGGGCTCGGGTGACACGGGCTCGGCGGTCTGGGCGATGACTGAACCGGCCGCCAGGAGCAGGGTGGCGACCAGGGCCGGCGTGAGACGGGCGGCACCGGATCGGAATGCGCGGGACATGACTTGCCTTTCTTCGTGTGTGAGCGAGAACACGAATCTAGGCAATGAATGCGGGTCAACCCTGTAGTCGCGCAGGCAGCGCGACCGTAGGACGGGCCGGGAGCGCGTGCCGGCCTGCGTTGATGGGGCGACGCGCAGGGCCCGGGGCGGCCCTCTCAGCCCCGCGCCTGGGCCCCTGGGGGCCGCCTTTCGCCTCAGCCCTGGTGCTTGTCGGCCTCGGAGGTGAACGAGTCGGCGAAGAAGGCCTCCTCGGGCAGCCCGGCGCGGGCGACGTAGTCCTTGCGCGCGGACTCGACGACGATCGGCGCGCCGCAGGCGTACACCTCATGGCCGGACAGGTCGGGCAGGTCCTCCAGCACCGCCTGGTGCACGAAGCCGGTACGGCCGGTCCAGTTGTCCTCGGGCAGTGCATTCGACACCACCGGCACATAGCGCAGCTGCGGCATCTGCGCGCACTGCGCCCGCACCCAGGCATCCATGTACAGATCCACCGGCCGTCGGCCACCCCAGTACAGCACCGCCGGCCGGCTGATGCCCTTGAACTGCATGTGCTCGATGATCGCCTTGATGGGAGCAAAGCCGGTGCCCGAGGCCAGGAACACGATGGGCTTGGCCGAGTCCTCGCGCAGGAAGAAGCTGCCGAACGGCCCTTCGATGCGCAGGATCTCTTTCTCCTTCATGGCGCCGAACACGTGGTCGGTGAAGCGGCCGCCCGGCATGTGCCGGATGTGCAGGTCGATGGCCGGGCCGCTGGCCACGCCGCCCTCGTTCTGCACCAGGCGGTGCGGCGCGTTGGCCATCGAGTAGCTGCGGCGCGCGCCGTCGCGCAGGATGAACTCGACATACTGCCCCGCGTGGTAGCGCATGGTGTCGTTGGCCGGCAGCTGCAGCCGGAGGTTGACCACGTCATGGGCCAGGCGCTCGAGCACCTGCACCCGGGCCGGCATCTTGCGCACCGGGAAGGCGGACTCGTCGGTCACCTGGCGCGACTCCAGTACCAGGTCCGTCGTCGCCTCGGCGCTGCAGGTCAGCACCAGGCCGGCGGCCTCCTCGTCGGCACTGAGCGCCTTCGACTGGTGGGCGCGGTGCGTCACCGTCCCCTCGAGCTTGCGGCACTTGCAGGAGCCGCAGGCGCCGTCCTTGCAGCCGTAGGGCAGGCCCACGCCCTGGCGAATGGCCGCTGCCAGCACCGTCTCGCCGGCGTCGACATGGAAGCTGCGGCCGCTGGGCTGGACCGTGACCTTGAAGGTGCCGCCTGCGGCGGAGCTGCTCGTCATCTTGGTTATCCTCGGAACTTCAATCCTGAACTGCAAGATTTTGCCCTCAAACCAGACCCCCCTCGGCGCGCTGCCGGCCCGCTTCCGCCGCGAGCGGGTGCTGATCGTCGGCTGCGGCGATGTCGGCCAGCGGGTGGCTCGCGACCTCGGCGGGAGGGTCCGGTTGATGGCCCTGACCTCCAGCCCCGGACGTGTCGCTGACCTTCGAGCGCAGGGCCTGGTGCCGCTGGTAGGCAATCTCGACGACCCGGCCTCGCTGCAGCGTCTCGCCGGCCTCGCCACCCGCGTCGTCCACCTGGCCCCGCCCCCGAACGAAGGCCAGGCCGAGTGGTGGCGCGACCCGCGCACGCTGGCCCTGGCGCGTGCGCTGCGCCGGCGCAGCCCTCCGCGCTCGCTGGCCTATGGCTCGACCAGCGGTGTCTACGGCGACTGCGCGGGTGCGCGTGTGACCGAGTCCAGGCCGGTGGCGCCGTCCACCCCGCGGGCCCAGCGCCGGGTCGACGCCGAGCGCATCCTTCGCCACCTCGGCCGTGCGACCACCACCCGCGTGAGCCTGCTGCGCATCCCCGGCATCTACGCCCCGGACCGCGCCGGCGGCACGCCGCGCGATCGCCTGCTGCGCGGCACGCCGGTGCTGCGCCCCGAGGACGACGTCTACACCAACCACATCCATGCCGACGACCTGGCCCGTGCGGTGGCGGCTGCGCTGTGGCGCGGCCGTCCGCAGCGCGCGGTCCATGTGAGCGACGATAGCGAGTTGCGCATGGGCGATTACTTCGACCTCGCTGCCGACCTCTACGGCCTGCCGCGTCCGCCGCGCGTGGCCCGCAACGCCGCCCAGGACCAGCTGCCGCTCATGCTCCTGAGCTTCATGAGCGAATCGCGGCGCCTGGACAACCGGCGCCTGCGCCAGGAGCTGCGTGTGCGGCTGCTGTATCCGACGGTGCGCGAAGGGTTGCAGCCGGCGGCGTCTTCACGGTGACGGGTGGGTGAAGTACTTGGTGATGCGCAGCTCGTTGACGCCCGTGCCGTCTTCGGCAGACGCACGGCGGTAGGTCAGCTGGTCGGCCAGCCGCTGGACGAAGTACAGGCCCAGCCCGCCCACGTGGCGCTGATCGAGGGGCTCATCGGGGAGTTGCAGCGGCGCCCTTGTCGGATCGAAGCGCGGGGCCTGGTCCCGCAGTAGCAGCTCGACGGTGGCTTCGCGCACCTCGGCGCTCAGGCCGACCCAGCCGTCGGGCCGGCTGCGGTACCCGTGGACGACGATGTTGGTGAAGAGCTCGTCCAGGATCAGGATGATGTCGCGGCGCGTCGCCGCCGGCACGCCGGCGGCCGCGAGCCACTCGCCCAGGGACGAGGCCACGGGGGTGAAGGCAGTGAGGCGGCTGTCCATCTGCGCCGCGAACGCCGGTGGCCTCATGGGGCGGGGACCGATGCATCCCACGGCGGACAGGCGGCCGCGGTCAGAGGTTGCGGAGCATGGACTGGAACATCTCCGCGATCTTCTTCTCGAAGGAGGACGCGAACTCGGCGAAGAAGGTGAAGACCTGCATCCGGTACTGGATGTCGAGCATCACCGCCTGCGAGGGCTCGGTCGAGGAAGCCGCCAGGGCCCGCAATTCGGCCGCCAGGGTCGCCTCGGTGGCTGCCAGGGTGGCGAACGTGGCGTTGTAGGCCACGCCCATGTAGATCTTGTCGTCCGGATCGACTGCAGCGGGGGGTGGGGGGATCGCCATGGCTACTCCTTCTTCATGCCTGTGACGGCGTTGGCTTCAATGCTGCGGATGGTCACAGCCCCTAGGAACCTGGTGGCGGCCTCGAAGGCCGTGGCATAGGCCTGGACCCGGGCAAAGCCCTCCCGGTCCAGGGTCCCCGACGCCATCTGCCGGTGCAGGGCCTGCGTCTGCTCGGCCAGGGACTGGTTCAGGTCCTGCAGATACTGGGCGCCGCCCGGCTGGGCCAGACGCTCCTCGATCTCCGTCAAGCGTTCTGTGCCGTACTTCATGACTACCGCTCCAATGTGATGCGTGCGCCCGCCGGGCCCTCGAACACGACGGCGTCGTTCCTGATGGCCGCGAGCCGCCAGCCCTTGGCCTGGCCGTCCACCGCGAGGCGCTGGCCGTCGTCGAGCACCACGAACCCGCCCGTGCTGCCGATCACGCTGCGGACAGCGAACGGCAGCGTCGGCGGCGGTGGCGGCACCGGCTGCGTGAGTGCCAGCGCGAGGCTGACCGGGACAGGGTGCTGCGCCAGCGCAGCCGCCAGGCCGCGCTCCCAGCGCGGCACCTGGTTGGGCGGCAAGGTCACCTGGCCCTCCAGCCGGCTGCCCGTCCAGCTGGCCTGCACCGGCCCCACGCCGATGTCACGCAAGGCCTGCAGCAGCGCGCCCGCCACATCCTCGTCCGTGGCGAGCTGGAACTCGAAGCCCTGCACCAGGGGCATGGCCTTGGGCAGCTGCTCTTTCAGCTGCTCGCGCTCGGCCGCGCTGGCAACCCGCCCCTCGACCCGGAACCGGCCGCCCGGCAGCGCCGTGGCCGTCGCCCGGTGCGACGGGCTCGGCGGGACCCAGGTGATCAGGTGGTCCTCGAGGATGGCCTGCATCTGGCTGGCCGAGAGCAGGTCCAGCCGAGGGCTCCACGGCAGCGTGGCCAGGGCCGCGCGCAAGGTGGCCGCCTCGGTGTCGCTCAGGAAGGCGGCCTTGACCCGGACGCCGCGGCGGGGCTCGGCCTCGACCCGCACGCGCCTGCCCAGCCCCAGGGGTTCGACCAGTGCGTTCACCTGGGCCGCCGGGGAGGCAGGGGTGACGGCGGCTGTTTCCCCAGGTCTCCCGGAGCCGGGTGCTTCCGTGCCTGGATCCGGCGATCCGATCACCTGGCGCGCCATCGCCCGCAGGCGCTGGCCTGACTCCGTCGGGAGCAGGGCGGCGATACCGGTCAGCAGCCCGGTGAGTGCCAGGCCCAGCAAGGCCATCCGCATCGGGCGCATCCGGCTCCCTGCCCGGGCAGCGGCCGGCGCCGGCTCGGCGTCGGCGGCCCCCTCAGGTGCTGCCTCGGGCTGGCCGTCTGCCGGCGCGAGCTGTGGTGACCGAACTGGCACGTCATCGCGCCAGGCGCTGTCGGCGCTCTCGATCGCGATCCGGACCGGTCCCAGGTCCACGGCCTCTCCCTGGGCCAGGGTGATGACGCTGGTCTCCGGCCCCATCAGGCGGATCAGGACCGTCCCGTCCTCCTGGGCGGTCACTTCCGCGTGCAGATCGAGGATGCCTGGGTCGGTGAGCACCAGGTCGCAGTCCTGTCCGCTGCCCAGTTGCTGCGGCGTGGCCGGCAAGAGAACGCGCGCGCCCGCATGCGTGCCGGACAGCACGCGCAGTTCGAGCATTCGGTCTCTATGCATTACTAAGAATTAATGTTGTGTAAGATATTAATCAGGAGGTGATATGTTTGTCCATCATGAAACTCATGGCGTTGTGGACGTCTTCCGCCCCGCCGGCCGTCTCGACAGCGCCACCTCGGGCGACCTGGAGTCGCTGTTGCTCGAGCGCCTGGAGCAGGGCTGCAGGGGTGTCGTGCTCGACCTGTCTGAACTCGACTACATCAGCTCCGCGGGCCTGCGGGTGGTGCTGATGGCAGGCAAGCGGCTGCGCGCCGGGGGAGGACGGCTGGCCCTGGCCCGCTTGCGCGACAGCGTTCGCGACCTGTTCGAGATGAGCGGCTTCCTCTCGCTCTTTCCGGTGCTGGCCACGGTGGATGAGGCCATGGCCGCGAGCCGCCCTCCTGCGGCCCAGCCGGCCTCCTGAGCGGCGGCCGCGGGCGCGGTACGGCAGGCCGGCCATCTGCACGGTCACAGCTCCACCCGGGCCAGCGGCTGGATGTTGATGTCGGTGGTCAGCTCCTGGTAGCTGAGCACCGGCAGGTCGTACAGATCCTGCTCGATCAGCTTGCGCAGGTAGCGGCGGATGTCCATGGAGGTCAGCAGCACCGGCTTGTGCGCCGCCGCCGCGCGGTCCCCTGTGGTCTTCTTGATGCTCTCCACCAGGCGCTTGCTGGTGGCCGGGTCCAGCGCGAGGTAGCTGCCGGCGCTGGTCTGCCGCACTGCCCCCCGCAGGGTTTCCTCGACCGAGGGCGCCAGCAGATAGGCCGGCAGCATGTTCATCCCGCTCGAGAACTTGTGGCTGATGTGGCGCTTGAGTGTCGAGCGCACGTACTCGGTCAGCAGCACCGAGTCCTTCTCCTTCTGTCCCCACTCGATCAGCGACTCCAGCACCGCGCGCAGGTTGCGCACCGAGATGTCCTCCGACACCAGTCGCTGCAGGATCTCGGCGATCTTCTGCACCGGAAGCACCCGGGTGGCCTCGCGAACAAGGTCAGGGAAGCGCGCCTCCATCGACGAGATCAGGAACTTGGTCTCCTGGATGCCCAGGAAGTCGGCGGAGTGCTTCTTGAGGACAAAGGCGAGGTGGTGGGTCAGCACCTGGTTGGCGTCCAGCGTCTGGATGCGTGCGGCCTCCAGCGTCGCCTTGAGGTCTGCCGTCACCCACAGCGTGGGGATGTTGGGCAGGAAGGCCTGGTCCTTCTCGAAGGCGATCTGCATCGCCACCAGGTTTTCTTCCTTCTCGCGCGCCAGCACGAAGCCGGGCCGCAGCTTGCCCTGGGCCACCGGCACCTCCGAGAGCAGGATGGCGTAGGTGTTGGCCGGCAGCGCGTCGCTGAAACGCAGCTGGATGCCCGGGAATGGCACGCCGAGGTCGAAGTACAGCGCGCGGCGGATCTTCATCAGCTCCTCGTTCAGGCCCTCGGCGCTGAAGCTTTCCTTCAGGTGCGCGGCGACGTCCATCAGCAGCGGCACGGTCGGCGTGAACTCGCTGGCGTCGTCCTTGGGTGTCTTGTCGGTCGCGCCTGCGGCCTGCATCGCCGGTACCTCGGTCACCGCGCCCGTCTTCGCGTCGACCACCCGGCGCGCGCCGCGCAGCAGTGTGTAGCCGATGGTGCCCAGCACCGCCGCCAGGGTCAGGAAGGTGACGACCGGCATGCCCGGAATCAGACCCATGCCCAGGGCCACGCCGGAGGCGATCACCACCGCCCGGGGCTGCGCCAGCAGCTGCGCGCCGATGTCCTTGCCCACGTTCGACGGGCCCTCGTCGGACTGCACCCGGGTGACGATCATGCCGGCGCAGATCGAGATGAACAGCGCCGGGATCTGCGCCACCAGCCCGTCACCGATCGTGAGGATGGAGTAGGTCTTGACCGCGTCACCGGCCGTCATGCCCTTCTGCATGGTGCCGATCAGGATGCCGCCCAGCAGGTTGACCGCCACGATGATCAGGCCGGCGATCGCGTCGCCCTTGACGAACTTCATCGCCCCGTCCATGGCGCCATAGAGCTGGCTTTCCTTCTCGACCACCCGGCGTCGCCGCTTGGCCTCCTCCATGTCGATGGTGCCTGCGCGCATGTCGCCGTCGATCGACATCTGCTTGCCGGGCATCGCGTCGAGAGAAAAGCGCGCCGCCACCTCGGCGACCCGCTCCGCGCCCTTGGTGATCACGATGAACTGAACGATGGTCAGGATGAGGAACACCACCAGGCCGACCACCAGGTTGCCCCCGACCACGAAGTTGCCGAAGGTGTGGATGATGTGGCCGGCGTCGCCCTCCAGCAGGATCAGCCGCGTGGTGGCGATCGAGATGCCGAGGCGGAACAGCGTCGTCACCAGCAGCACCGAGGGGAAGCTCGAGAACGCCAGCGGCGAGGGCAGGTACATCGCCACCATCAGCAGCAGCGCCGCGGCGGTCATGTTGACCCCGATCAGGATGTCCACCAGCCAGGTCGGCATCGGCAGGATCATCATGAAGGTGATCGCCACCAGCATCACCGCCAGCACGATGTCGTTGCGGCTGGTCGCCATCAGGACCAGCTTCTGGAGTTGGGCTTGCAGTGCGTTCATGGTGCGGTGCCGCGGGTGGGCGTGAGGGCTTGTTGTGCGGCCAGGTGGCGGGCCATGGCCGCCTGCGCGTCCGAGCGCCGGCCCAGCGCCAGCAGGGCCTGGGCCTGGACCAGCCAGGCGATCGGGTTGTCGCTGTCGTCGCGGATGCGAAGCCGCTCCAGGGTCTGCAGGGCCTCGGCCGGCCGGCCCGCCCGCACCTGCGCCACGGCCAGGGATTGCAGGGTGGCGGGGCTGCCGGGCTGCAGCGCGTCGAGTCCGTCGAGCACGGCCGCCGCCTTGTCCGCGCGTCCGCTTTGCAGCAGGACGAAGGCCAGCACGCTCAGCGCATCATGTTCCGGCTCGTTCATCGCCATCATCCCTGCTGGAGCGCGTTGCGGTAGGTCCAGAGCAGGTCATGCAGCGCCTCCTGCTCGTCCAGCACCTGCAGGGCCTTGCGCATGCGCCTGCGGCGGCGGGCGGCGTCGACGGTCCGGCTGCTCTCCTGCCGCGCGAGGGCCTGCCGGGCCAGCCGCAGCGCTTCGGCAAAGCGGCCGGGCATCAGGATGCCCGGGTCGCGCAGACGGGGGCGCAAGGCTTCGGTGAGCAGCTGTTCCAGGTCGTGCGGCGCCAGCAGCGCATCCAGGCCCTCATGGGGCTGGATGTCGGAGGGCGGCAGCAGGCGCAGCTGGTCGGGCAGCTTCGGCTGCGTGCCGGTGTCGTCGAGGACGGTGTCCAGGCCGCGGTCCAGCCGGAACTGCCGGCCGAGGCGGAGGGAGGTGGCGTCCGTCATCGCTGCTTATCCCGCCCGGCGGATGAATTCCATCCAGCCCAGCAGCTGCTCGATCGCATCCCCCAGGACGGGGGCGGTGAAGTGCCGCGTCGGCATCCGGACCAGCACCAGGACCATGGCGTCCGGCCCCATGCCACGCAGCCCGACCTGGGCCGTCCACCGCGCCTGCGACAGCTCGTGGCAGCGCATCAGCGCCATCCGCAGGCGGCTGCCGGCCTGGTAGCCCGCGGGCACCAGGGCATACACGAGCGACTCGTCCGTACCAAGGAATTCGCAGCGCTCCACGCCCACCTGGCTGCCATCCTCGAGCTGCAGCAGCAGGTCGCCATCGGGCCCCGGACGCAGGTCCTCGATGCCCAGCTGCTGGCCGAACTTGCGCAGGGCGTCTTCGATCCAGTCCATGCTCAGGCTCCTCCCTCCTCCAGGTTGATCGCCACGTCCAGCGCCTCCTGCAGCGCGTCGAGCACGGCCTGTCGCGCGTCGAGGTCGGGAAAGGCCTGCACCGGCATCGAGCGCAGGATCTGCTTGACCTGGGTGAGGAAACGGATCTGCAGCGCCACGCCCTCCGGCGCCCAGCGGGAGGCCAGGGCACTGAACCGGCTGGGCGTGATCCACTTCTCCTGGGTCAGCGCCACCAGATCCTTGAGCAGCTCGAAGGCCTGCACGGCCGGGTCCTCGTCAGCGACCAGGGCCATGGACCTCTCCTTCCCGGGCGGTGCGAGGGGCCAGCCCGGTCGATACGGGCGAGGGCTGCGACGCTGCCGAGCGCGTCGCCCTGCGCTCGCCATCGGCCGGCTCGCTCGCCTCGGGCTTGTGCTTCTGCTGCCGTGACTGCTCACGCTCGCCGTCCCGCTGCTTGCGTTCCAGCACCTTCACCAGAGCGCGGCACTCGTCGAGCACGGTGTTCATCGTCTTGAGGTGGAACAGGTCCTTCACCACCGACTCGAGCAGGGCCTCCTGCAGCGCGAGCCCCGTGCCCAGGCAGGCGCCGAGCGCCTTCATGAGGTTGTTCAGGGCGGTATCGAGTTTCTGGCCTGACTTGCCCGCCAGCGCCAGCAGCTCCTGCATGGCCTGCTGCATGGTGGGCGCCCCCAGGACCGTGTGGACGGAATCCTGGAAGCTGCGCACCTCGGTCGCGGTCTCGGCGTAGGCGGCGGCCGGCTCGACGGTGAGCAGCTGCGCGTGGATCACATCGCCATAGAAGGCGTCCAGGTCCAGCAGGGCCGCGTCGAGCCGCTCGATCGTCGGCTGCGGCAGCCCTTGCTGCGCCGCCTGCTGGCGTGCCATCTGGAAGAGCAGAAACTGCTCCGTCGGCTGCTGGAACCGGGGGTGCCCGCGGACCAGCGCCTGGCAGTTCTCGGCCCCGTTCTTGAGCATCGCGTCGACCAGCTGCTGAAGCTCCTGGGGGGACTTCTCCTTGTGCGCGCGCTCGAGGTAGGCCGACACTGACTGCGCGGTGGCCAGGCTGGGCGAGCCGCCCCCCTTGACCACCCGCTCCTCGTGGTGCTTTTTCTCGGCCTTCTCCGAGAAGAGCATAGCCACCTCCTCGGCGGCCGAGCCCAGCACGGACGGCGTCCCTTTCATCACCTCGACCGATTGCCCGGCCATCCGCCCCGCCTGCGTCCGCAGCGACTCGGCCAATCCCGCACCCAGGCCAGGTGCGGACTGGGCCGCGAAAGGGCCTTCGATCCGGGTGTTCATGGGGTGGTGGTCGCGACTTTCATGCACGGCCGCCAACACGCTGGCGACGGGAGGTAGTAACAAGCTGACAGAGGGGGTTCCTCGTTGGGTGGCCGCCAGGGTCGAGATCACCAGGCCCGTGTTCGGCAATCGAGAGACACGTCGGGCGACCCGGAACCGGCCAGGGGGGGCAGTTACCTATCGCGGGTCTGTCGAAACCCTTGTTGACACCTGAACGTCATGGCACACCCCGACCGCCTCCAGCACGAGATTGATCGGCTCATGCGCGAGCACGAGGCGCAAAGGGACGAGTTGCTCCGCCGCCTGGATGCGCAGTTCAAGGCACTGGGAGTCCATCCTGAGCAGTTGCCACCCCCGGAGGGTGCCTCGCTAGGCAGCATGCGCCAGCGCGCCGAGCGCTCTCTCGCCGCGTACCTGCCTGCGAACGCGGTCCGCGCACTGCTCGCGCCGGCCGACCAGCTTCAGGCGGCGGCCGAGTCCCTGCAGGCAGGTCCCAACCCGGCGCATCAGGCCGATCAACGGCCGCCTGTCACCTCGCGCCGGGTCAGGCGGCGCGTGGCTGCCTCGGGCGTGTGATTCCCCCGCATCACCCAAGGCCCAGCGATGGACAACAGCGTCGACTCCGTCACCACTCGCCCGTCCGTGGGGGTTCGCCCACCTCCCGAATTCATCGTGCCGGTGTCCTACTACTACGCTCAGCTCTACCGGCACATCCTCGAGTTGGTCGACGTCAAGCTCAAGGACGCGAAGAACGAGAGCGAAGACAAGGTGGAAGAGCAGCGCAAGCTGGGTGAAGCCCTGTCGAATACCAAGCGCCTCACGGATCGGCTGGGCGGCCAGACCGAAACAACCATCGCTTCGAAAGCAGAGCCAGGGCGTTCCGAGGACCTGATCTCGCTGATAGAGATGAACCAGGCACTCGAGGACCTGGGCTACATCGGGAGCAACAGGGACGAAGACAAGCCGTATCTGTTCGGAAAGACCCGGGTCACGGGCGCTTACGCCAGCCCCCCCTTGACCGAGGCGAGGAGGTTGGAGCTTGAGACCGCGATGTGGCGTGCCGATGACTTCCGGCAGCTGTTCGTCAACGGAGGACCGCTGTCCACCAACCTCAGCATCACGCTGGATCGCTTGGCCACAGCAAACGAGACGGCCTACAAGAGTCTCAACGATCAATGGATAGAGATCAGGAACGCGGGAGGCAATTGGAAGGACAAGTCCACCGATGCCTTCTGGACGCAGCTCAAGGCGACCCTCGAGCGAGAAGCCCAGTGGTTGGTCGACTCCGGCAACTCGGCCAATGCAACCCCGATCATCAACACGATCAAGGAAACGCTGCTCAAGCGCTACATCGCCGAGATGCAGGCCAAGGGGCACCCGGTGGACTATGGCGCCAGTCTCAACCTGACGGGCATCAACATGCAGTTCGCGAACAGCCTTCTGACCACCGAGAGCAACGTGCTTTCCCAGCAGACCCAGAAGGCCGTCCAGGAATTCCAGCAGCAGGTCAGCAAGGAGGCCAGCTACATGAATGCAATCACCAAGGTCCTGGAAAGCACGATGCAACTGCTGCGCAAGCTCATGCCTTGACCGATGGAGCCCCGACCCATGCCCTCTCACTCGCATCCGGTTCCTGCCGGGAAAACCGCTCAGGCCGCCGCTGCCGAGCAATTCCTGCGCACGCCGCTGCCGTCTGATCCCCGGCAGATCGAAGCGCTCTATGCCTTCGGGTATCAGCTGTACCAGTCGGGTCGGTATGAGGATGCGAGCAAGGTCTTCCTGGCCCTGACCATGCTCGATGGCAAGCAGGTCCGCTTCCTCATGGCCTTCGGCAAGTCGATGCACCAGATGGGCCACTTCACGGAGGCCGGCATCTGCTATGGCGTTGCCATGCTGCTGGCGCCCGACGATCCGCAGCCGCATCTGCTTTCGGCGCAGTGCCTGGCAGCGACGGGCGCCACCGAAACAGCCCGCGGCATGCTGCTGGAGCTCCTGGAGTCCTGCCGCTCATCAGGCAACGCGGCCGTGGTAGCCCGCGCAGAGGAATTGATCGCACGCCTTCCCAGGGCACGCACCACCCAGGTCAATCACTGAAGACACATCAGGAGAGGAAGGTCATGAGCGCATCCATGGACACAGGGGCAGCCACGACACGCAATGACACGCCCCGGCCTCCCTACGATCCGGCCAGCCAGGCGCACTGGCCCAAGGATCCCGCGGCTGCAGGCGCTGCGGTCACTGGTGCCCAGGGCGCGCTGGGGTCTCCCGACGGCCCGCTCCCTCCCGTCGGCAGCGGCAAGAGTGCAGACGTTCCGCCTCCCGCCCCGAACCCCGACCTGGCCCTGGATCCTCCAGGGCCAGACGCTGACGCGATGGGGCAGGCCGAGGCCGCCAAGTACCTGGCCAAGGTCATGGAGGACTTCATCATGCAGTTCGGCGCCGCGCTGGCCGGACTCAATGACGACACAGCCGGCACCATGCGTGACCTGGCGCTCAAGGCCGCCGAGGAGGCAAAGGCTGCGGCGATCCGCATGATCAGGTACGCCAGCGACCTGCTCCGCAAGGTCGGCAAGTGGGCGTCCATGGTCGTCGGGGTCATCATTGCGGTGGCCGTCGCCGTTGCGGCGGTCAAGGTGGCCATGCTCAGCGGCGGCGCGGCAGTTCCAGTGGCCATCTGGGCCTGTGCGGCGGCCGCGACCCAGGTCGCGGAATTGATCGCCACGATGACCTACGACATCCAGGGAAAGGACGGCCTCCCGGACGCCTGGGAGAAGGGTGGCGCCCGCATCGGCATGGGTGCTCTCAAGATGGATGTTGCCGAGATGACAACCGGTGCCATCGAACTCGGGGACGCAGACGACGAGGCCTGGGCCTCCTGGGTCGCGATGGGCGCGGGACTTGTCGCCCTCGGCCTTGCCGCCAAAAGCGCCACCAAGTACCTGGACAAGGCTGCGGAGGCCAGCGTGAAGGCAGGTACCGAGTTGGCAGAGCAACTGACCCGCTATAGCTCCGTCATCGTCAAGACGCAGGTCGTGTCCGGCTTGAAGGGGGCAGCCTTCACCGGCGTCGAGGCCGGGGAGAAGTACGCGGGAGAACAGGTCCAGGCTTCGGTCAGTGGGCAGCAGGCGGAGTCCACACGCCTCAACGGCCACGCAGAACAAGCCAGCGACCGGTACAAGGAGGGCGTTGACCTGGGCAGCGAGCTGATCCAGCAGCTGACCGAGCTGATATCCGCCCTCTCTCAACTGCTGACCGCCTATGTCGAGGGCTTGAATGCCACCGCGTCGACACCGCGGCACGCCTGAGGCCCGGCGGCTGCACCATCTTTTCAACTGACTGTGCTTCTGGAGCATGCCATGAAAGTGACTTCCGATCCCGTCTCCTCAGGCGGAACCTATGAGGCCCCCGGCGTGACCCCGGCCGCGCCATCCACCCAGGACGCAGGCTCCGTGGTGAGCCCGGGCTCTGTGGACGGCAATACCTCTTCGGTCCCTGCGGATGTGGCGGCTGCACGGTCGTCTGCCCACGCCAAGGGGCATCTGGAAGACGCAGGCTATGACTGGGCGGACTGGCTCAATCCAGATGAACAGGACGCCTCCGAGCTGGACGCCGAGCAGACGGCGCTGCTCGATGCCTTCGGCGATATCGGCACCGCGGACGTCAATGTGCAAAAGCAGATCGTCATGGACGTGTGGGAGGCCGTCTCCCCCATGCTCCCCGAGACGGGAGAAGAGGTGGGCCGCCTCGCCGCCGAGGCGGCCGCCAAGCTGGGCATCGATCTGGACAACATGTCCATCTATGACCTGATCGCCCTGCTGCTGGTGATGGGCATGGAGGCGAACATCAAGAACAGCCGGATGCTTGCCCAAGCCTCCTCGCAATCGGCACAGGACAGGATGATGCAGGTCCTTGCCGAAGTGAAAAGCATGCGGGAGAAGATCGACAAGAGCATCACCTCTGCGGAAAACAGCCTGACCATATCCCTCGTCGCCGCATCAGCAATGGGCGCGATGAGTTTCGGCGGCGCGAAGCTGCAGTCCAAGTTTGAAGCGACCAAGGTGAAACTGGGGAAGGTCGACAAGGCGTTGGATGCGAAAGATCAGGTAGCTGCCAAGAACCATCTGGGGCTCGATTCGAAGGCAACGGCCAATTACGAGCTGCCGGATCTTCAGGCAGAGCACGCAGCCAGGTTGGCGCTCAATGAAAGCGTGGGCACGCGGGCTTCCCTGCTGAGCACGGGCGCGATGTCAGGGCAAGCCGCCACGCAGGCCGCCGTGGCACTGCAGCAATCAAAAGATCAGCTGGCGATCACCGAGGAAGAGTCGGACATCAGGGAGGCGCAGGGCCTGGGGCAGTCCGAGGGCGACATGCAGGCCCTGGAATCCAAGGGCGTGGACAGCGTCGTCTCGATGATTTCCGACCTGCTGAGGGGCGCCAACACCACGGTGAGCGCCGTCAACGAGCTCATTGCCAGGACGGTGGTGGCTTGACCATGAGCGCCATTCCCTCTCCTCACACTGCCGCCCCGGACATCGGCAAGTTGCTCGAGGCTGCGCGCGGCGCCTTGAGCGCAAGCTCTTCCGGAGACCGGTTCTCGGACGCCGAGGTTCATCGAATCTATCGCGTGGCGGGGACCTTCCTGTTCAACGGCAAGCTGCAGGAGGCCAAGGCACTGCTGGCCGCAGCCTGCGGCCTGAGGCCAGGCCGGGCCAGCTACTGGCAGGCGCTGGGCTATGTGCAGCGCGAACTCGGCGCCATCGATGGCGCGGTGATGTCGTACAGGACGGCGCTGCTGCTGGAGCCCGACAACGTCGACCATCTGGTCGACCTGGCTGATTGCCACCTGCGCGCCGGCGAGCGGCAGCTCGCCCTGGGCATGCTCAAGCCAGCGCTGGAGGCCTACTGCGAATCGGGTGCGCAGGGACGCATGCCCGACCGCGCGATGGCGCTGGCCCAGTTGCTGGTCGTCCACTGAGTCTCGCAAGCAAGGGCCCACGTCGTATGGATGTACGTCTCTGCAGCACTGACCGACTCCGTGAGCTCGCGCAGATCGGCGTCATGGCGGCGCGCCGCTGCGATGTCTCCACCGCCGAGGTGATCTTTGGCGCCCTGGCGCTGACCCATGTCGATCGGGCCGTGCCCTACCTGGGACTCGGCCTGGCGCATTTCTCCATCGGCGCGCTGCCCGATGCATTAGCCGCCCTGGACCGCGGACTGCGCTTTGCCAAGGAGGAAGAGCATCCGCCCTTGCACACGCTCAGGGGCGTGGTGCTCCTGGCTGCCGGCCGGCGCGCAGAGGGCGAGGCCGCCTTGCGCCGCGCCGGCGACTTCCCCCTGGCTCAGGCGGTCCGCGAGAACCCGATCGCCGTGTCCTAGTTTCAAGCAGTGAGGCCCTCCATGGAAATCTCTGGAATGGCGTGGCAGATGGCCCAGGCGGTGCCCGATCCGGGAGTCGGGCAGGGCGCGGGCATGCCGCTGCCGGTGCCGTCGGCCGCGGTCAACGACCTGGCGACGGACTTCGCCAGGCGGCTCGAGGCCCCACCGGGCCCGCGCGAGGCGGTACTCCCTCCCGATGACGGTCCCGAGGCCCGCGTCCCCGCTGCCCTGAGCGACGAAGTCGCCAATCTGCCCGCGGGTGGGCCCGTCACGATCGGTGACGCCATCCTGCGCGGCTTGTCGGCGATCGGCAAGGACATCACCGGCGGCTGGAACCGCCTCCGCCTCCCGATGCCCGTGGGCGAGGGGGGAGTCCCATTTGCTTCCGAGATGTTCACGCGCCAGGTCGAGCTGGCCGTGACCTCCTTCACCCTGGAGGTCGCCTCCAAAGGGACAGGCAAGGCCGTCGAGCACGTCAATCAGATCGTCAAGCAGTCATGAGGTCCATCGGCTTGCGCTCCCCGCTCGCGGCCTTGGGGCTGGCGCTGCTGCTGGCGCTGGCGCTGCCGCTGGCGGGCTGCAGCCGCCAGGTCGAACTCATGGCGGCCATTCCGGAACCCGAGGCGAACGAGATCCTTGGCGCCCTGCAGAACGCCGGCATCGCCGCGCAGAAGGTGCCCGGCAAGGACGGCATGGTGGGCATCCACATCGCGGGTGATTCGGTCGGCATGGCGGTGGACCTGCTGCGCGAGCAGGGCCTTCCGCGCGAGCGATTCGCGGGCATGGGCCAGGTGTTCAAGAAGGAGGGCCTGATCTCCTCGCCGCTGGAGGAGCGCGCGCGTTACCTGTTCGCGCTGTCCCAGGAGCTGGGCGCCACCCTCAACCAGATCGACGGCGTCATCGTGGCCCGGGTCCATGTGGTCCTGCCCGAGAGAAGCGCGATCGGCGAGCCCTCGGTGCCCTCGACCGCCGCAGTCTTCATCAAGTACCAGGAGGGCCACGACATGGAGTCGATCCAGCCGCTGGTCCGGCGGCTGGTGTCGAACAGCATCCCCGGGCTCACGCCCGACAAGGTGACCATCGTGATGGTCCCTGGCCAGGCCACGCGCACCCGCGCCGGCGCCGGCGGTCTGGCGCCTGGCGCGGCGCAGTCTCCGGCCGACCTGGTGCCTCCCCCGGCCGCGGCGGCGCGTCCCGCCGCCGTCCCGGCCGGGGAGGGCGCGCGCAAGGGCTCGCTCCCGGCCTGGTGGATCGCCCTGGCCCTGGTGGGCCTCGCGACCGGCCTCGGACTGCTCGCCTGGCGGCAGGGGTGGCTGCCCGCAGTCACCGCCATGAAGGAGAAGGTCACCGCCTGGTGGCCGCTACGTGGCGCAGCCGGCGGCAAGGACAAGGCCGCGGCGGGCTAGCCATGCAGGCAGTCCTTGAGGCAGGCTGGCTCGGGCATCCGCTGGCGGCGCAGCTCCTGCAGGCCAATGGCCTGCCGTCCCTGTCCGGGCACCCGAGCCGGCTGGCGCAGTGGGCGGGCTGGCCGGAGGCCGCCTGGCGCGCCTTCGTCGAGCGCCTGGTGCAGCCGGCGGCTGGCCTCGCGCCGGACGGCGTGGCGCAAGCCATCCTCCACAAGCACCTGTCGGCGGCGCTCCTGAGGGACGAGGACCTGCAACTGGGATGGATCGACAACTGGAGCGACCCGGCCCTGCCGCTGTGCATGGCGCCCGAAGGCCTGTGGCTCGAGCTGCAACGCCATGCGGGCCTGCTGGTCCTGGGTCCCGGCATCCGGCAGACGATCGTGCGCAGCGACCTGGCGCTGATGCGCGAGAAGCTGGGCGCTTCCGCCCTCGACTTCGTCCGCCACCACGGTGTCCGGCTGTGGCCGGGCCGGCCGGATGCGCCCCGTCCGATCCCCGCCGAGTGCGATGTCCAGGCTGATCGCTTTGGCGCAGAGCTTGTTCGCTGCGCCCTGGAAGCCGGCGGACCGCCCGTGACGCGGCGCGGCGCCCTGCGGCTGCCCTTGGCGAGCGACCGCCCGGTCCTGCCTGCCGGCCTGGCAGAACCACCCGAGGCGCTGGCGCTCTGCCGCGAACTTCTCCAACTCCTGGATGCCCCATGGTTTTCGCACTTCCCCGCTCTCCGCTGAAGCCGCTGCGGCACCTGATGGTGCATGTCGATCCCACCCGGCGCTGGCTGCGGGCGGAAGACCTCCGGGTTCACGCCGACGCCCAGGCCACCCTGGCCGCAGCGGCTGCGCAGGCGGAACTCATCACCGGACAGGCTGAGGCCGCCCTGGAGGCGGAGCGTCGCCGTGGCTATGAGGAGGGCCTGGAGGCGGCGCGGCTCGAGGCCGCCGAGCGCCTGATCGACAACGTCGCCCAGCAGGTGGAGTTCTTCTCCCGGGTCGAGTCCCGCATGGTCGATCTGGTCATGGACGCGGTGCGCACCATCGTGTTCGGCTTCGACGACCGCGAGCGCCTGCTGGCCGTGGTCCGCAACGTCCTTGCAGCCGCCCGCAGCCAGAAGCAGGTGACCCTGCGCCTGCCGCCCGACCAGATGAGCGTTCTGCGGCCTGAGGTCGAGCAGCTCAAGTCGCAGTTTCCCGGGCTGGAGGTCCTCGAGCTGGTCGCCGATGCGCAACTGAGCGGCGATGCCTGCGTCCTCGAGACCGAAGTGGGCGTGGTCGAGGCCAGCCTCGAGACGCAGGTCACCGCCTTGCGCCAGGCCTTCGAGCGGGTGCTGGGCAGCCGTCAGTGAGCCGCTGGCCGATACACAGGACGCCTTCATGCAGACCGCCACCTCGCCCGCCCTGCGACGCTTTGACTATGTGCTGGACATGATGTCCATGGCGCTGATGAACTTGTCCACGCTGCGCATCAAGGGGCGGGTGGTGCAGGTGGTGGGCACCCTGATCAAGGCCGTGGTTCCGAACGTCAAGGTGGGCGAGGTCTGCATCCTGCGCAACCCTGGCGACGGCTTCGAGATGCGCGCCGAGGTCGTCGGCCTGGCCAAGGACTCGGCGCTCCTCACCCCCCTGGGTGACATGCAGGGCATCAGCGGTTCGACCGAGGTGATCCCGACCGGCCAGGCGCATATCGTCCCCGTCGGCTGGGGGCTGCTCGGTCGGGTGCTCGACGGCCTGGGCCGGCCGATGGATGCCGACCGGCTCGGTCCGCTCAAGGCAGACAAGTTCTATCCGGTGATGGCGCCTGCCCCCGATCCGCTCACCCGGCGCCTCATCGACAAGCCACTGCCCCTGGGCGTGCGCGTGCTCGACGCGACGCTCACCTGCGGCGAGGGCCAGCGCATGGGCATCTTCGCGGCGGCCGGTGGTGGCAAGTCGACCCTGATGGGCATGCTCGTCAAGGGCGCTGCTGTCGACGTGACAGTGGTGGCCCTGATCGGCGAGCGCGGCCGTGAGGTCCGCGAGTTCCTCGAGCACGAGCTCGGCCCCGAAGGGCGCAAGCGCAGCGTGATCGTCTGCGCCACCTCCGACCGCAGCTCGATGGAGCGGGCCAAGGCGGCCTATGTCGCCACGGCAATTGCCGAGTACTTTCGCGACCAGGGCAAGCGGGTCCTGTTCCTGATGGATAGCGTGACCCGCTTCGCGCGCGCCCTGCGCGAGATCGGCCTGGCCGCCGGCGAGCCGCCGACCCGCCGGGGCTTCCCGCCCAGTGTCTTCGCCACGCTGCCGCGTCTCATGGAGCGGGTCGGCATGAACGACAAGGGATCGATCACCGCCCTCTACACCGTGCTGGTCGAAGGCGACGACATGACCGAGCCGATCGCCGACGAGACGCGCTCCATCCTCGACGGCCACATCGTGCTGTCTCGCAAGCTCGGCGCCGCCAACCACTACCCGGCCGTCGACGTGCTCGCCTCGGCCAGCCGGGTCATGCACCACGTGGTCACGCCCGAGCACCGTGCGGCGGCGGGCCGGCTGCGTGAGCTGATGGCCAAGTTCAAGGACGTCGAACTGCTGGTCAAGATCGGCGAGTACCAGCGAGGCAACGACGCAGTCACCGACGAGGCCATCGACAAGCAGGACTACATCAACCAGTTCCTGCGCCAGCGCACCGACGACGTGGCCGACTTCGATGACACCCTCGCCCGGCTGCGGGACATCGTGGGGATGTGAGCCATGCCGGGCATGTTCGAGCAGATCCTGGAGATCAAGCAGTTCCGCGAGAACCGGGCGGAACTGGTGGTGTCCCGCCAGCGCTCGGTGCTCAGCCGGGCCCAGGCCCTGGAGCATTCCAGGCGCCAGGCCCTGGAGGACTTCCGCGACGAGGCCAGGCGCAAGGAGAAGGCGCTCTACGACGACCTCTTCAGCCGGGTCGTGCGCTTGTCCAACTTGCAGGATGTCCACCTGGCGGTCGACGCGATGCGGGCCGAGGAGCGTAACCACCAGGCTGACGTGGAACGTGCGCAAGCTGACTGTCACCAACAGGCCGAACTTTTGCGCCAGGCACGCGCGGCGCATGCCCAGGCCTTGCAGATCAAGGAACGGTTCGTGGAGCTCGTCCGGATCGCCGCCGAAGAGGCTGCGATCGAGGAAGACCTCAAGGAATCCCTGGAACTCGAAGAGGTGGCCGAGACCCGCAGCGGCCGCCTGCAGAAGCTTCAGCAGGAAGAACAGGAGCAGCAATGAGTACAGAGACCCAGGCCGTTCGCCCCGACACGACCAGCACCCGTCCGCCTGCGGACGACCCCGCCTATCGGGAGCCGTCCCCCACCCAGGACAGCCGCGCCAGGGTCTCCGACGACACCCGGCCCGGCTCCGACCCGCGCGGGCTGGGTGATGAGCGTGCGACGCCTGAGGCGGTCTCGCGTTTCGAGCGGGCCCTGGCCGGCGCCGAGGCTGGCGCCGCTGCCGTGGCCGGTGCCACGCTCGATCCGGCGCTACTGGCGCTCCAGGCGGCGGCTGCCAGGCTTGCCGCCTTGTCCGGTCTCTCGTCGCTCGAGGCCAAGGGCACCCCGGTCGACAAGGACCTGCAGCAGGCCGCGATCCGCGACCTGGTCGAGATGCTGGCGGCGGCTCTGTCGGCCGGCGGGCAGTTCCCGCCCCAGGTGTCGGTCGTCATGACCCTGCCCGGTCAGGGGCCCGATGCCGGCAGACGCGGAGGAGTCGAGCGGGTGGACAGGCCGGTCCTGGTCCGCATGCAGCTGGCGCCCGACGGCGCCGGAGTCCAGCTGACCGTGACCCCCGTGGCCCCGGTGCCGCAGGGTGCGATGCTGCAAGGCCTGCCTGGTGGCGCGCCGGACCGCCATGGCCTGGCCCCCGGCCTGGCCCCGGGCCTGGCCCCGGGCCTGGCCGGAGTGCAGTTGCCTCTGCCGGTGACCGGCGGCCCCGACCAGCGCCCGACCCCGCCCGGCCAGCGCATCGACCTCTCCCTGCTGTCCACCGCGACCGCACCGTCCCTGGAGATGTCCGAGGCGGCACTGACCCTTCGCGTCCCGCTTCCGCCGGGCATCCTGGACAAGGTCCTGGCCGAGGCCGCGGTCCCTGGCGGCCAGGCGGTGGTGGCCTCAGGCCTGGAAGCGACCTCCCCCGTCAACCGAATCACCGAGGATCCCCTCGCCCCCGGGCAGGGCCCGCAGCTCGCGCTGCAGCAGGCGGCGGCACCGTCAAGCGCCGCCCCTGCCGCCCCGCCCGCACCGGCGGTGGCCGTCTGGGAGCAGGTCCGTGCGATGGCCGAGCGCATGGCGGTCGGCGCCGGCCCCTCGGGCGTGCACCAGATCCGGCTGGAGATCGACCCGCGGCTGCTGCCTGGCGTGCAGGTGGCGATCCAGATGGCGGCGGGCCAGATCCAGGTCGAGTTCTACTGCGCCAACGAAGCGTCCCGCCGCCGCCTGCGGACTGCCGCCGCCAAGGACGTGGACCAGATGGCAGATCGCCTGGGGCGGACCGTGCATGTGACGATCCGCGCCAGCGATGTGAACGACGCACACGCCAGTGCGGAGCACCTGCATGCCGCACGATGAGGATGCGTCGTCCCCATTCACTCCCCTGCGTCCCGCCCGGCTGACCGAGGGGCAGGTCCGGGCGGCCAACCAGATCGTCCAGTGCCTCCGGGACTTCCCCCTGCAGTGGGGCGGATGCGAATGGCGCCTGAGCCTCTCGCCGGCCTGGGGCAGCCAGGGGCCGCAGGTGGGGGCCGCGGGCGAACCCTGCTGGTGTGTCGACCTCCTCTGGGGACGCATGCCCTTTCGCCTGCTGCTGGACCCGGGAGCGCCTGAGGCCTGGGTCGCGGCGAGCTTCCCGGGCCTCGAGTTGCCCACGCTGCCTGCCCCCGTCGCCATGGCCGTCATCGAGACGGCGCTGCGCGCCGCCTCCGAACCGCTGTCCCACCTCGGCCTGGGGGACCTCCAGGTCAAAGGGATCGAATCGTCAGCAACTGCTACCCATTCCGCGGAGGAACGATGGAATTTGCAGTTGGCTACCGGCGGTGTGTCCCTGGCAGGCTCGTTATCGACCACCGGGGCTGGGTTGGCGCAGCTGGCCCGGTGCCTGGACGGGTTGCCGCGGGCGCTCGGCCCCCTGGGCCTGCAGGCCATCCCCGTGGTGCTGCGTGCGGAAGTCGGCTTCTCGCGCCTGTCGCTCGCCGAATGGGCGGCCCTGGCCCCCGGGGACGCCATCCTGATGGACCGCCCGCTCCTCGGAACGGATGGCGAGCTGTGGCTCGCGGCCGGCGCCTGGGGGCTGAAGGCCCGCCCCGATCACGGCCAGTGGATCGTGGCCGAAGCCTGGAGGAAGGAGGGCTGGGCCATGGACCTGCTTGATGATGATGACGCGCTCGATCGCCTCGATGGCATTCGCAGCCTGCCGGTCCGGGTGGCCTTCGACATCGGCGAGCTCCGGCTCTCGGTGGGCGACCTCGAGAGCCTGCAGGTCGGTCACGCGCTGGACCTGGGGCGTCCCATGTCCGAGGCCGTGTCGATCCGCATCAACGGCGCCCGCGTGGGGCACGGCGAACTGGTCGACATCGACGGCCGGCTGGGCGTGGTGATCCGGAGCCTGGTGGACCGCGACCTCGACGGTATTCCCTGGAGCGAGGTGCAGGCCGACGCCGAGATCCCGGACCTGGACGGGACGGCCGGCAGCGTGCCCGCTGCGGACGCCACGGCCCTTGACGCGTACCCGACGCCAGCGGATTTCGAGGTCGATCTTCCACCGCCGGAGGCCTGATGCAGTCCTACGACCCGATCGCGCTGCTGCTGGCCTTCGGCCTCCTGGCCACCGTGCCCCTGCTCGTGTCCGTCACGACCTGCTTCCTGAAGATCGCCGTCGTCATGAACCTGATACGCAACGCCCTCGGCGTCCAGCAGGTACCGCCCAACATCGTGCTCTACGGCCTGGCCTTGATCCTGACCGTCTACGTGATGGCGCCCGTGGGAAACCGCATCTACCAGAGCGTCGTCGAGCAGCCGGCGGCGACACGCTCGGTCGAGGGCCTGGTGCAGGCCTTGCGCAAGGGCGCGGAGCCGATGCGCGGCTTCCTGGAGAAGAACGCCAAGGCCGAGCACCGCGAGTTCTTCCTGCGGACGGCCAAGCGCCTGTGGGGCGCCGAGCTCTCCGCCGGCGCCACCTCCAGCGACTTCCTGATCCTGATGCCGGCCTTCGTCGTGAGCGAGCTCACGGCAGCCTTCCAGATCGGCTTCCTGCTCTATCTGCCCTTCATCGTCATCGACCTGATCGTCTCGAACATCCTGCTGGCCATGGGCATGATGATGATGTCTCCGGTCACGATCTCGCTGCCGCTCAAGCTCTTTCTCTTCGTGGCCGTGGACGGCTGGACGCGCCTGGTCCAGGGCCTCGTGCTCACCTACGTCTGAGGCCTCGCATGGATACGTCCGACCTGGTTGGCTTTCTCACCCACGCGCTGTACCTGTCGCTGTGGCTGTCGCTGCCCCCCATTGCGGTCGCGGCCATCGTCGGCACCCTGTTCTCGCTGTTCCAGGCGCTGACGCAGATCCAGGAGCAGACCCTGTCCTTCGGCATCAAGCTGATCGCGGTGATGGCCACCCTGGTGCTCACCGCGCGCTGGATGGGCGGCGAGATGTACAACTACACGCTGCAGGCCTTCGAGGCGGTGCCAGGCCTGGGGCGTTGAGGGCCCGGGGCGTTCCATGCAGTCGTTGCGCAGCCTCTCGGACGTCGAGCACCTGGGCATGGCGATGCTGCTGACCATGCCGCGCATCCTGGCGATCTTCATCGTGATCCCGGTGTTCCACCGCGAGCAGATTCCCCGCCTGGTGTTCCTTGGCGTGGTGATGGTCTTCGCCATGGTTCTGGCTCCGCGCTTCGTCCCCGCAGTGGACAGCCTGCCGAAGTCGCCGGGCTGGCTGGTGCTCATGATCGGCAAGGAGGTCTTCGTCGGCTTCGCGATGGGGTGCCTGCTGGCCCTCCCGTTCTGGGCCTTCGAGGCCCTCGGTTTCCTGGTGGACAACCAGCGCGGCGCCAGCATCTCGGCCACGCTCAACCCCCTCACCGGCAACGATAGCTCTCCCCTGGGTTTGCTCTACAACCAGGCCTTCATCGTCTTCTTCATGGTCAGCGGCGGTGTGCTGATCCTGCTCGATGCGCTCTACAGGAGCTTCGAGGTCTGGCACATCGTGCACTGGTCCCCCCACCTGGACCCCGCCTCGAGCCGTTTCTTCATCTCTGAACTCTTCAGGCTGGTGGGCGTGGGCGTCCTGCTGGCCGCGCCCCCGGTGGTGGCGATGCTGCTGGCTGAAATCGGCCTCGGGCTGGTCAGCCTGACCGTACCCCAGCTCCAGGTGTTCTTCCTGGCGATGCCGATCAAGAGCGCCATCGCACTGCTGGTGCTCGTGATCTATGGCATGACGCTCTTCGAGTACGGGCGCGAGCATGTGGAGGCCCTGGCGGAGGTGCTGCCCCGCCTGCAGCAGCAGTGGCAAGGGCCGCCAGGGGGGACGCGATGAGCGAGAAGACCGAGCTCCCGACGCCCAAGAAGCTGCGCGACGCCCGCGAGGAGGGCCAGGTCGCGAGCAGCAAGGACGTGACCCAGACCGTCCTGATCGTCGCCCTGTTCACCTACACCCTGGCCGATGGCCAGGCCATCCTCACCCGCATGGGCGAGATGATGCTGATGCCGGCCGGGGTACTCACCATGGAGTTCAACCTGGCCGTCAATGCCGTGGTGTCGCAGCTCCTGCAGGAATCCATCCTGCTGATGATTCCATTTTTGCTCATCGTCATCCTGCTGGGACTCTTCGTCGAGATGGCGCAGACCGGGATGCTGTTCGCGACCAAGGCGCTGACGCAGTTCGGCAAGAAGCTCAATGTGATCGCCAACGCCAAGAACATGGTGTCGGTGCAGAACCTGGTCGAATTCCTGAAGAGCTGCGCCAAGATCATCCTGCTGTCCACGATCCTCTACTTCGTCCTGGCGTCGGCCTTCGTGGGGCTGCTGACGCTACCCCGCGCAGGCTCCGTCGGCGTCGGGCTGGCGATCGGGGCCCTGCTGCAGTCGATGCTGATCAAGTTCTCGCTCGGCTACGGGCTCATCGCCGCCATCGACTGGTTCTGGCAGAAGCACAGCCATATCAAGCGGCTCAAGATGACCAAGCACGAGGTCGAGAAGGAACACAAGGAATCCGAGGGCGACCCGGAAATCAAGGGCGAGCGCAAGCAGCGGCACATCGAGATGCTCAACGAGACCTCCGTCAATCGCTCCCGCGAGGCGTCGGTGGTGGTCACCAACCCCGTGCACGTCGCGGTGGCGATCGTCTACAAGAAGGACGCCACGCCGCTGCCTGTCGTCACCGCCAAGGGCCGTGAGGCGCTGGCGCGGCGCATGGTGCATGCGGCCCGCCAGGCGGGCGTCCCGATCATGGAGAACGTTCCCCTGGCCTGGTCGTTGCTGGAGACGGCCAAGGTCGACGAGTACATCCCCGAAGAACTGATCGAGCCGGTCGCCGAGGTGCTGCGCCTTGTGCGGCAGGCCCAGGGCGAGGCCTGAGGAGGACCCATGAACCCGCATCCGTCGCCCACGCGATCCAGCGTCCTGAAGTCCTACATGGTGGCCCATCGTGTCGATCCTGCCGCGCTGCGTTCCGACGGGCGGCTGGTGCTCACCTTCGATGCCAAATGGCGGGTGCAGGTCCGCCCCCTGGCCGATGGGCGTTTCCAGGTGTCCGCGGCGATCCTGGACGTGTCGCGGCTGGACGAGCCCCTGCTCGACGACCTGCTGCTGCGCCTGTGCGGCCTGGCTGCAGGGGTGATCCGTGACCACCATGGCGCGCTCGCGCTCGACGCCGCGGCGGGACGGCTGCTGCTGCATGCCACGATTGCCGCCGACGCCGCGCTCCACCAGTTCGAGGCGGCGCTGGCTGATTTCGTCAACACGCTCGCCTTCTGGTCGGCGAGCGCCCGAGCGGAGGCGGCGCGGCGTTGAGCCGGGCGCGCAACAGATGTCGAGCCTTCTCAACTGGCACCCTCGCAGCCTGCGGCACCGCTGCCTGCCGATCGTCCTGGCCATGGCCTGCGCGTGGCCCGCACCCCCGCGTGCGATGGCTTCGGCCAGCCGATGGCCTGACACCCCCTACACCTACTTTGCCAACGGGACTGCGCTGGGCGCGGTGCTGCGTGAGTTCGCGTCCGGATTTGCGCTGGGGCTGCAGGTCGCCCCGGGCGTTGAGGGAACGGTCAGTGGCCGGTTCAGCACGGCCTCGCCGGGCGAGTTCCTCTCGCGGCTGGCGGGCATGCACGGCTTCCAGTGGTACCTTCAGGGCAACGTGCTCCATGTGGTCAAGGCCAGCGACAACGTCGTTCGGTCCCTGCCCATTCCGGCGGGCGTGGGCCCGGTACGGGCGCTGCTCCTCGACTTGGGGGTGCTCGATCCGCGCTTCGGCTGGACCGAGATTCCGTCGCAGTCCACGGTGATGGTCGCCGGGCCTGCGGGATACATCGATCGCCTCGAGGAGGCCCTGCGCCAGCTGCCGTCCGCCAACGTCACCCAGCAGGTCAATGTCTACCGCCTGCGCTATGCCTCGGCCGATGACCGGGTGATCAATTTCAGGGACCAGAGGCTGGCGCAGCCGGGCTTGGCCCGCGTGCTTCGGCAGCTCATGCTGGGGGATGGCGCACTCTCGGGGCCATTGACCGTGGGCGACAAGCCGACCGGACCCGGGGCGCTGCCGGTGCTGCCGCCTGTTTTGCCACTGGGTGACATACGGCCGGCCATCCCGGCAGTCAGCGGCGACGCGGGAGGGGCGACGTCGGCCGGCGGTGCACCTGCGCAGGCCGCGGCTGCGACGGCCGCAGCCCGACGCGCTGCCAGGGCGTCGGCGCCAGCGCCGGCGCCGATTCCGGTCGCGTCGCAGGGCACGGTCACGGCCTCGACCCTGCAGGTGGGCGGCGACGGCCGGATGCGGCCCCCTTCCATACAGACAGACCCGCGCCTGAATGCGCTGATCATCCAGGACTCGCCGGAGCGCATGCCCATCTACGAGCGCCTGATTGCAGAGCTCGACGTGCCGACGCCCCTCATCGAGATCGAGGCGCTCATCATCGACGTCAACAGCGACCGGGCCCAGGAGCTGGGCATCAACTGGGCCATGCAGTCCGACAGGGTGTCCGTCGGTCTGGGGCCGACCTCCGCCCAGCCCCAGCGGGGCACGGTGGGCTTGTCGGTGGGCTCGTTGTCGAGCACCTTGTCGGCCCTGGAAGGCAGCCGTCTTCTGGCCCAGATCAGGATTCTCGAGTCGCGTGGCGAGGCTCGGATCCAGAGTCGCCCCTCGGTGCTCACGCTCGACAACCTCGATGCCTTGCTGGATCTCTCCGAAACCTTCTATGTCCGGGTGATGGGCGAGCGATTCGCCAGCGTGTCACCCGTATCGGCCGGGACCAGCCTGCGGGTGACGCCGCGCCTGATCGCCGGCCCTGAGACGGCCTTCCAGATGGCCATCGACATCGAGGACGGCCAGATCCAGGAGCGGCAGGTGGACACCTTGCCGACGGTGCGCCGGAGCACCGTGAGCACGCAGGCCATCGTGAAGCACAGCGAAAGCCTGCTGATCGCGGGCTACAGCACGGACCTCGACAGCACCTCGGTGCAGAAGGTGCCCGTGCTGGGCGACCTGCCGGTGGTAGGCCCGCTCTTCACGACCCGGAGCAAGACGCTGCTCAAGCGGGAGAGGCTGTTCCTCATCCGCCCGAAGCTGGTGGGCCTGGGGGTGCCGCCGGCCTCTGCCACGCCGGCCCTGCCGGCAACGCCCGCCAGCCGCGCCCGGCAGGGGGCGGTCAGGCGTTGAAGTCCATGTACTGGCCGCCGAGGCGCTTGCGGAGCATGGCACGCGCCCGTGAAACCCGGCTGCGCACGGTGCCGACGGGGATGGACATCATGAGTGCCGCCTCTTCGTAGCTGAGCTCTTCGTAGGCGACAAGCAGGAGCACGTCCCTCATTTCGCGCGGCAGGTCATCGAGGGCGGCCTGCAGCGCGCGCACGGACTGGGTGTGGGCGAGTTGCTGGCTGGGATCCGGGCGGTCGGAGGAGGTGTTGCTGAGCGACTCCTCGTCCTCGAAGGTGTAGCGGCGGTGCGGAGACCTGGACAGGTAGTTGCGGACCAGGTTCATGGCGATGCCGTAGAGCCAGGTCGACAACTCCGACTCGCCCTTGAAGGTGGCGAAGCAGTGTGCCGCTTCGACAAAGGCCTGCTGGGTGATGTCCTCGGCATCCGTGCCCCAGCCGATGTGCTTGACGACGAATCGGTAGAGGCGTTGCTGGTGGTCCTTCACCAGCTTTCGGAAGAGCGTTTCTTCATCGGCGGCGTGGAGCCTGCCGACGGGGGTGACGGAAACGGGAGGCTGAGGTACCGCAACGGCGGCGGAGGGCAGGGCTTCCACGTCAACTCCAAATTAGTACGTTGGAGCTAACGTTGCATCAAAGTAATTAAATAGTCAATAGGTGTTACTTGGGCGGGAGAAAGTCAGTCAGGCTGGCTCATCTGAAGCCTTGGGCGGATGCCTGGGGGGCGCCGTTGGTCGCGTGGCCGCGGGACTGGGGCGGACCTGGAGGCCGGGCCACGCCCGGCAGCAGCACGGAATGGAAGTTGGCCCCGGCCTTGAGCAGCGAAAAGTCATTGATCAGCGCGCTGACCCAGGTGGCTTGCCCGGGCTGCAGCTGATGGGGTTGGGCTTCCTCGATGCCGAACTCCTCGGCGATCAGGGCCATGAGGGCCGAAGAGGCCTCGAGCACCGCAGGGGGGGCGGTCACTGGCTGGATCGGGGCCACGGCGTGCAGGAGGGGCTGGTCGAGCGGCTGGAGATAGGCGACCTGCCTGGACATGTGCGGCGCGGCGCCGCGTGCGATGACCCGGAGCGTGGCGCCGCGGATCTCGACGGTGTCGCCATCATGAAGCGGCAGCGCACCAAGTAGCGCGGCCTCTGCGGCCAGGTCCTGCGCGGGTGCTGCGGGGCGTGCGGGATGGGTCATGTAGCTTGCGGGAGGCGGGGCGCGGCGGATGCGCAGGACCTCTGCCATTTCATGGGCCGCATCTGCGGCGATGCCCGTAAGTGACCCCCCCTGGGGGATGGTTCCGATGTATGCGCCTACACGCATGTAGGTCCAATCTGGCCAACCGGAAGCGGTGCAGGGCCCGCGTGGTGCCCGAGGCCGGAATCGAACCGGCACGCCTTGCGGCGGGGGATTTTGAGTCCCCTGCGTCTACCAATTTCACCACTCGGGCACGAGAAGGAGGTACTGAAAAATTATGGCACAGTGCTGCCATGAAGTACCCCACGATCGAGGACGCCATCGGCAAGACGCCGCTGGTGGCGCTGCAGAGAATTGGCGCAAAGGAGGCGGGGCAGCGGGGCAACGTGGTGCTCGGCAAGCTCGAGGGCAACAACCCGGCCGGCTCGGTGAAGGACCGACCCGCGCTGTCCATGATCCGGCGCGCCGAGGAGCGCGGCGATATCCGGCCCGGCGACACGCTGATCGAGGCGACGTCCGGCAACACCGGCATCGCCCTGGCCATGGCCGCCGCCATCAAGGGCTACCGCATGGTGCTGATCATGCCGGAGGACCTCTCCATCGAGCGCGCCCAGACCATGAAGGCCTTCGGCGCCGAGCTGGTCCTCACGCCCAAGAGTGGCGGCATGGAATACGCCCGCGACCTGGCCGAGAACATGCAGCGCGAAGGCAAGGGCCGCGTGCTCGACCAGTTCGCCAACGAGGACAACCCGCGCATCCATTTCGAGACCACGGGTCCGGAAATCTGGGAGCAGACAGGCGGCCGCATCACGCATTTCGTGAGCGCCATGGGCACTACCGGCACCATCACCGGTGTCTCCCGTTTCCTCAAGCAGAAGAATCCGGCCATCCGCATCATCGGCGCCCAGCCCAGCGAGGGCTCGCGCATCCCGGGCATCCGCAAATGGCCGCAGGAATATCTGCCGCGCATCTACGATGCGAGCCACGTCGATGAGCTGGTCTACGTGAGGCAGGACGACGCCGAGGAGATGTGCCGGCGCATGGCCCGAGAGGAAGGCATCTTCGCGGGCATCTCGGCCGCAGGCGCCTGCTGGGTGGCCCAGCAGGTGGCCATGCAGGTGGAGAACGCGACCATCGTCTTCATCGTGTGCGACCGCGGGGACCGGTACCTCTCGACAGGCGTCTTTCCGGCCTGATCGGGCAGCCTGCGATGTCCCTGCCGCCAGCGCCCTGCTTCTGCCCCCAGTGCGCCAGCGCGCTGGCCCTGCTTGCCGTGGACGAGGACGGCGGGCCGCGCGAGCGGCTGCGCTGCCCGGCCTGCGGATGGACCCACTGGAACAACCCGACGCCGGTGCTCGCGGCCATCGTCGAGTACCAGGGCGGCGTGCTGCTGGCGCGCAATGCGGCCTGGCCCGGGCGGATGTTCGCGCTGATCACGGGCTTCATGGAGGCGGGCGAGACCCCGGAGGCCGGCATCATCCGGGAGATCCGCGAGGAGACCGCCCTCGACGTGAGCCACCTGGCGCTGGTGGGCGTGTACGACTTCCAGCGCATGAACCAGGTGATCATTGCCTATCACGCGGTGGCGCATGGCGAGGTGCGGCTGTCGCCCGAGCTGGCCGAATGGCGGCTGTTTGCGCTGGACGAGGTGCGGTGCTGGCGGGCGGGTACCGGCCAGGCGCTGGCCGACTGGCTGCGCCGGCGCGGCCATGAGCCGCAATTCATCGATTTTCCGCGCGCCTAGAATCAGCAGCTATGGCAGAGGAACACCCCATGGACATCGCCAAGGAAGTCGACACCCGCGGAATGAACTGCCCCTTGCCCATCCTCAAGGCCAAGAAAGCATTGGCCGAGCTGGAGCCGGGGCAACTGCTGCGTGTGGTGGCCACCGACGCAGGCTCCCTGCGCGATTTCCAGGCCTTCACCCGTCAGACGGGCCATGAGCTGGTCGAGCAGCAGACGGTGGGCGAGGAATACATCCACGTGCTGCGCAGGCGCTGAGGGCCCAGCGCAGGGCGCCGGCAGGCGCCCGTCCCCAGAGGGTCAGCAGACGGTCTGGCGCAGGTAGGCGCGGAACTCGGCGCCGACTTCCGCATGCTTGAGGGCCAGCTCCACGGTGGCCTCGAGGAAACCCAGCTTGCTGCCGCAGTCGTATCGCTTGCCGGCGTACTCGAAGGCGTGCACGCCTTCACCGTCCAGCAACTGGGCGATGCCGTCGGTGAGCTGGATCTCGCCGCCGCTGCCGCGCGGCTGCTGGCGGATCTTGTCGAAGACGGCGGGTGTGAGGATGTAGCGGCCGGCCACGCCCATGCGCGACGGTGCGGCCTCGGGTGAGGGCTTCTCCACCATCTGCCGGACGCGCATCAGGCCGGGACCGGCCGATTCGCCGGCCACGATGCCGTAGCGGCGCACATGGTCGGCAGGCACCTCCTGCACCGCAAGGACACTGGTGCCCACGCGCTGGTAGACGTCGACCATCTGCGCCAGCACGCCGGGGCCGCCGTCGGCGCCCATCATCAGGTCGTCGGCCAGCAGGACGGCGAAGGGTTCGTCACCGACAAGCGGCTGGGCGCACAGCACCGCATGCCCCAGGCCCAGCATGCGGGCCTGGCGGACATAGGCGCAGTCCATGTCGTCGGGCTTGATCGAACGCACCAGGGACAGGAGCTCGTGCTTGTGCGCGGCCTCGAGCTCGTTCTCGAGCTCGTAGGCGGTGTCGAAGTGGTCCTCGATGGCGCGCTTGCTGCGGCCGGTGACGAAGACCATGTGCCGGATGCCGGCGGCGTAGGCTTCCTCGACCGCGTACTGGATGAGCGGGCGGTCGACGATGGGCAGCATCTCCTTGGGCTGGGCCTTGGTGGCCGGCAGGAAACGCGTGCCCAGGCCGGCGACCGGGAACACGGCCTTGCGGATGGCGGGGCGGTTGGATGAGGTCATGGTGTCTCCGTCGGAAAGGGCGCCAGTGTTGGGCGCCCCTGCCGGGCTGCCTCGTCATCAGCAGGCGCCAAGCCCTGTCGGACGGGCTCAATCCGGAAGCGCTGACGGAAGTTCATCTTAGCCGTACCGGTGACCCGCCTGCCCGGCCTCAGGCGCCGAGGCGGGCCAGCTGCTCCTGCAAGCGTGCCAGCGTGGCGCTGAATTGCTCGATGCGCTGGCGCTCCTGCTCGATCACGGCCGCGGGCGCCTTGGCGACGAAGGCCTCGTTGGACAGCTTGCCCCGGGCCTTGGCGAGCTCGGCCTCGAGGCGGGCGGCTTCCTTGCCCAGCCGCGCCTTTTCGGCGGCGACGTCGATCTCCATGAAGAGGCACAGGCGGGCTTCGCCCACCACCGCCACCGGCGCAGCCTGGGCTGCGGCCGACCAGGCGGCCTCGTCATCGAAGACCTTCACTTCGCTCAGCTTGGCCAGGGCCTGCAGCAGCGGCGCGGCCTCGCGCAGGAAGGCGGCGTCGCCGACCGCGTACAGGGGCAGCCGGGTCGAGGGCGAGACGTTCATCTCGCCGCGCAGGTTGCGGCAGGCGTCGACCACCGACTTGAGCCGCTCCATCCAGGCGAGGGATGCCGGGTCGATGCGCTCGGGCTGGGAAATCGGGTAGGGCGCGACGCTCACCGACTCGCCCTGCAGGCCCGCCACCGGCGCGACCTTCTGCCAGAGCTCCTCGGTGATGAAGGGGATGACCGGGTGGGCCAGGCGCAGGATGGCCTCGAGCACGCGGATCAGGGTGCGGCGGGTGCCGCGCTGCTGCGCCGGGGTGCCGATCTGGATCTGCACCTTGGCGATCTCGAGGTACCAGTCGCAGTACTGGTCCCAGACGAACTGGTAGATCGCGTTGGCGACGTTGTCCAGGCGGTACTCGGCGAAGGCCTGGGCGACCTCGGCCTCGGTCTGCTGCAGCAGCGAGACGATCCAGCGGTCGGCGGCGGAGCGCTCGGCGCCCGCATCGGACACGTCGTGGCCCTCGCAGTTCATGAGGACGAAGCGGGTCGCGTTCCAGAGCTTGTTGCAGAAATTTCGGTAGCCCTCGCAGCGCTTGCTGTCGAAGTTGATGCTGCGGCCCAGCGAGGCCAGGGAGGCGAAGGTAAAGCGCAGCGCGTCCGCGCCGTAGGCCGGGATGCCCTCGGGGAATTCCTTTTCGGTCTGCTTGCGCACCTTGGGCGCGGTCTCGGGTTTGCGCAGACCCTGGGTGCGTTTTTCGAGCAGGGGCTCCAAAGTGATGCCGTCGATCAGGTCCACCGGGTCCAGCACATTGCCCTCGGACTTGCTCATCTTCTTGCCTTGCGCGTCGAGCACCAGGCCGTGGATGTAGAC
>JACCDX010366818.1_pt1 | contig 40232 bp, 32 predicted proteins | sample 7449681 | NCBI WGS metagenome assembly JACCDX01 (sample SAMN15323450, study PRJNA562643) | freshwater metagenome | isolation source: river surface water | place: USA:Blue River Watershed | collected 2017-08-18
CATAGTCTACAGCTGCTCGATTACCTAGTCTTTTTATTCTATTTTATTGTTGTTTCAGGCTACGGTTATTGGATTTACAATAAGAAAAAGTCAAAAATTGCTGATTCAAATGATTTCTTTTTAGCCGAAGGTTCATTGACCTGGTGGGCGATCGGTGCCTCATTAATTGCCTCAAATATTTCTGCAGAGCAGTTTATTGGTACTTCAGGGGATGGTTTCCAAATGGGTTTAGCCATTGCTACCTATGAGTGGATGGCGGCAGCGACACTCTTGATCGTTGCGATTTTCTTCATGCCCATCTACTTGAAGAACAAGATTTTTACCATGCCGCAGTTTTTAAATAGACGTTATAATTCGACGGTGAGTTTGATTATGGCGGTATTCTGGCTGTTATTATACATCGCAGTTAACCTAACTTCTATTTTGTATTTGGGTGCCTTAGCGGTTTCTACGATTTCAGGATTAGACTTCACGGTTTGTATGATTGCGATGTCTGTTTTTGCCATTGTCATCACGCTGGGTGGTATGAAGGTTATTGGTTATACAGATGTAATTCAAGTCGTATTCTTGGTATTGGGAGGTTTGGTAACTTCGTATTTGGCCTTGGATTTAGTTTCACAACGATTCGGAGGCGAAGGTGTATTGAATGGAATGAATCATTTAATGACCAAAGCTCCTGATCATTTTCACATGATTTTCAACAAAGACAACGCAAATTATCCTTCGTTACCTGGTTTAGCGGTGTTAATTGGCGGTATGTGGATTGTCAACCTAAACTATTGGGGATGTAATCAGTACATTACGCAGCGTGCATTGGGAGCAGATTTGCCTACAGCCCGTAATGGTATTTTGTTTGCTGCTTTCTTAAAAATGATGATGCCTATCATCGTGGTGTTGCCTGGTATTGCCGCTTATTTATTGTGGAAAGATGGTATGTTCCAACAAGAAATGATGAAGGATGGTGTATTGAGCAAGGATAATGCATACCCTGTTTTATTGAACCTGCTGCCCGTTGGCCTAAAAGGTTTATCCTTTGCCGCGTTAACGGCCGCTGTGGTTGCTTCGATGGCGGGTAAAGCAAATTCGATTTCGACGATTTTCACCTTGGATATCTACAAAAACTATATCAATCCTAATGCAACGGAGAAGCAATTGGTTTCTATTGGCCGTATAGCTGTCGTTGCTGCTACGGTTATCGCCGTTTTGATCGCTCCATTTATGGGTATTGATAAGAAAGGTGGTTTCCAGTTCATTCAGGAATATACTGGGTATTTTTCACCGGGTATCTTCGCTTTATTCATCATGGGATTCTTTTGGAAGCGTACTACGTCAAAGGCCGCGTTATTCGCACTTTTAGGTGGGGTATCGTTCTCCATCATTTCCAAATACATTCCTACCTGGACTGGAGTGACCGATAGTATTTTCTACAGCTCATTCCCTGATGCTGATGGCATGTATGTGATTCCATTTATTGATCGTATGGGATGGGTATTTACCTTCTGTATCACGTCGATGGTAGTTATTTCATTACTAGACCCAGAGTCGAAAAACAACCCGAAAGGATTGGAAATCGATGCTTCGATGTTCAAATTAACTCCTTCGTTTATCGTGGGATCCGTGATCATCGTAATGATGTTATTGGGCTTGTATACGTATTTTTGGTAGACTCCAGACGTTAGACGCTGGACGTCGCCATTTTCAATAAAAAAGACCCTAGGGAGTAATCCTTAGGGTCTTTCTTTTAATAATTATTTTTTCTAACGTCTAACGTCCAGCGTCTATTTAAAGCGCTCCTTTAATAATCGAATCTACCACACTTGGATCCAGCAAGGTAGAGGTATCTCCTAAACTGCCAAATTCCCCTTCAGCGACCTTGCGTAAAATACGACGCATGATTTTACCTGAGCGAGTTTTTGGCAAACCAGTCACAAACTGAATTTTATCCGGCTTAGCAATAGGTCCAATCACCCGTGCCACGGTAGCCAATATATCTTTGCGCGTTAATTCATCGTTGATGGTTGGATGCTCGCAAATGACATAGGCATAAATTCCTTGTCCTTTGACATCGTGAGGAAAGCCAACGACCGCAGATTCGATCACACCGGTGTGCATGTTAATCGCATTTTCCACCTCAGCCGTCCCAATGCGGTGACCTGAAATATTCATGACGTCATCTACGCGTCCGGTAATGCGGTAATAACCATCTTCATCACGCATACAGCCATCACCTGTGAAATACAATCCGGGATAGGTCGAGAAATACGTTGTTTTGCAACGCTCGTGATCACCGTAGGTCGTACGAATGATTGATGGCCATGGGTACTTAATGCATAAGTTTCCATTAACGCCATTGCCCTCAATCTCTTTTCCGTTTTCATCCACCAGTATGGGCTGAACTCCGGGTAATGGAAGTGTCGCAAATGCAGGTTTTAAAGGCGTAATTCCTGCAATCGGCGATATCATTAATCCCCCTGTTTCAGTTTGCCACCACGTATCTACGATTGGGCAATTTCCCTTGCCGATTTTTTCGTCGTACCACTGCCATGCTTCCACGTTAATGGGTTCACCCACAGATCCAAGTACACGAAGTGAACTTAAATCCTTTCCGGCTAAGTACTCATCGCCAAAGCCCATCAGTGAACGAATCGCCGTAGGGGCGGTGTAAAAAATATTCACTTGGTGACGTTTGATGATATCCCAGAAACGTCCCGCATCTGGGTATGTCGGGATGCCCTCAAACAATACAGAAATGGCGCCATTTAATAGGGGACCGTATACCAAATAGGAGTGACCGGTGATCCAACCGATATCCGCCGTACAGAAAAATACATCGCCTGGATTGTATTGGAAAACATTGGCAAATGTATAGGCCGTGTAAACCATGTAACCGCCACAGGTATGAACAACCCCTTTCGGTTTACCTGTTGACCCTGAGGTATAGAGTATAAATAAAGGATCTTCGGCATACATGGCCTCTGGAGGGCATACGTCAGAAGCCTGTATTTCTTCTTCTTCCCACCAAAGGTCACGTCCTTTCACCATGGAAATCGGTGTTTGGGTGCGTTTTTTGACGATAACCGTTTCCACGCAAGGACAAGAAACCAAGGCGTCATCCACCGTTTCCTTCATCGGGATGGTTTTATTTCCGCGCACGGCGCCATCTGTTGTGATGACCAATTTACATTGCGAATCGTTGATCCGATCTGAAATGGATTGTGCGGAAAAACCACCGAAAACCACCGAATGAATGGCACCGATGCGTGCGCAAGCTAAGACAGCAATCGCTAATTCCGGAATCATGGGCATATAAATACAAACACGATCTCCCTTTGCAACTCCTTGTGCTTTTAACACATTGCTGAACTTACACACCCGCGCATGAAGCTGGCGATAGGTCAATGTGATCGCTTCATCCCCAGGTTCATTGGGTTCATATACGATGGCTGCCTGATCCGGAATCGTTTTCAGATGTCTATCCAGTGCATTGGCTGTAATGTTCATTTGGCCATCCTCGAACCACTTCACGGAATAATCGTCAAAACTCCAGTCAAGGACTTTGGTGAATGGTTTAATCCAATCAAACTCGTTGGCAATTTCAGCCCAAAACTGTTCCGGTTTTTCTACACTTAGGGAATACGCTTCGTGGTATTCTTGTAAATTTTTAATGCGCATGTTTTTTTTGATCAAACTCTCCTGTCAAGGCAAAATATCCGAATAGGGACATACCAATGCTGATGAAAGGAGCTAAAATAAAGGTATAAATGATGGCAGGAACTAGGTCGTTTCCGCCTTTTTCCCATAAAGGAAGCGCCTGAAAATAGACGAGGTACAAGCCAGTCGAAATGCCTAGCATAATCCATACAATGCCCAATAGTCGTTTCAAACCGTCGAGTTGGTACGTCTTTTTGATTTTAACATCCTGCATATACACCAAACCGATGATCAAACAAACGGAAATCATGGCGATCGGGTAGTTTAATCCTTCCAGATAGGGTTTCGCAATGGTCGTATCGTTTGATGCAGTTGTCACTAAAAAAGTCGCAATGGCGGGCATTAATCCGCCAAATATTCCATTACCAATGTGGTACGGAAAGGACATGGAAGTGTACCTGATTTTTATAGGGAAAAGTTCAACCAAAAATGCAGCAATCGGTCCATAGGCCATGCTGACAAAGCTGATCAGGCAGAAAATTAAGCCGATCATTTTCCATTGTGCAGTCGCAGGGATATGAATGATTGGGCCTTTTTCGGTAGTTGTTTCAACTGTCCCATCCGTAAAGGCTCGAATCGTATGGCCCTTTTCATAGGTAATCGAGCCCTTTACTTCCGTTTTTTGTTTCGTATCGACTAGGTCGTACATCGTGGAAAAAATCGGTCGGTACAGAAATAAGGCGAGTGCCATGCCGGCCAACATGATTCCTTTTCTGCCTAATTTGTCCGATAAGGCACCAAAAAGGACAAATAGGGGAGTGCCAGCGAGTAAGCCGATAACTAAGATCAGGTTGGTTTGGGTTTCTTCGAGATGGCAAATTTTCAACAAGAATGTTTGAGCGTAAAATTGGCCTGTATACCAGACCAAACCCTGTCCCATGGTGGCTCCAAACAACGCAAGTAACACGAATTTCAAATTCAATTTATTGCCAAAAGATTCTTTTAATGGGTTTTTGGCGACATTTCCTGTCTTTTTGGCCTCTTCAAATAAAGGGGATTCCGCCATGTTTTTACGAACAATGATGGAGCCGATGACCATGACGATGGAGATGAGGAAGGGGATGCGCCAACCGTAATTATCAAATTCTTCGGCAGATAGGAGACTGCGTGTCAACATGATTACGCCTAATGAAATAATCAGTCCGAGTGTCGCCGTCGTTTGAATCCAAGACGTATAAAATCCTCTCTGATGCTCTGGTGAGTGTTCCGCGACGTAGGTGGCCGCTCCGCCATATTCTCCACCAAGTGCCAAACCTTGTAATAAGCGTAAAATTAAGACCAGCATAGGAGCGAGGGCGCCGATACTCTGGTAGGAAGGAATCAAACCAATGGCGAACGTAGCTCCACCCATGAGCATCAGGGTCACCATAAAGGTGTATTTCCGGCCTATGACGTCTCCAATTTTTCCGAAAAAAAGTGCACCAAATGGTCGTACGACGAAGCCAGCCGCAAAGGTGGCCAACGTGTTTAAAAAAGCAGCTGTGGGGTTGTCGGTAGGGAAAAATTTGGTCGACAAAACCGTCGCCAAACTACCAAATATGTAAAAGTCGTACCATTCGATCAGCGTACCTACAGAAGATGCGCCGATGATGTAGCTTAATTTTTTATTCACAGGTTTAGAATTTTACCCGAATATATCGAAAAAAAATCTAAAATTTGCCATTCAAATGGTTCATTAGATGACTGAATTCAAAGAAACGCAGCGATTTACGCAGTGGTGGTTGTGGTTGATTTTAGTGGGATCTTGGGTTGCTTTACTTTTTGCCTTACGTATAGACCCGCCTAAATCGACTATTTCTTACCTAATTACAGGTAGTTTGGCCATGTTATTGCCTGTCCTATTTTGGCAGATGCGTTTAGTGACTCGTTTAACGGATGAAGGTATTTACGTTCGATACATCCCTTTTCACTTCAAAGAACAATTCTACCCATGGAATTCCATTGAATCCGCTCAAGTTCGGACCTATGATCCTTTGTTTGAATATGGTGGCTGGGGGATTAAATATGGCTTTAATGGGCAGGGTAAGGTATATAATGTAGCCGGGAATGAAGGGCTTCAATTGGTCTTCAAATCAGGTGATAAATTGTTGATTGGTACCCAAAAATCAGCAGAAATTCAAGCCGCAGTTCGTTTGTAATGATCAAGTTCTTGGGCAGGATATATCGATTGAAAAACGTTCGCCATTAAGCCACCTACGCTGCCTTGTCTACGTCCTCGTCAGTTTCACCCGCGCTTGCAGGCGCTCATCGAAAGCGCGAAATGCCGAAATAAAGCCGTACCTTGCGCCATTATTATGAGGATGCTTGTTATTTCCAGTTATTACTCATAAGCACACATTCTCATTTTATATGACTTTTCAAGACTTACACCTCATTGAGCCTATTCTAAAGGCGCTCAAAGAGGAGGGTTATACTAACCCAACCCCCATTCAAGCACAAGCAATTCCGATCGTATTAAAAGGCACCGACTTATTAGGTTGCGCCCAAACAGGTACCGGAAAAACAGCTGCGTTTACCTTGCCTATCATTCAATTAATGGATGACAAGAAAACCTTTCAAAAACCGAAAAAAATCCGTGCCTTAATCGTAACGCCTACACGTGAATTAGCCATTCAGATTGGCGAGAGTTTTAAGGCTTATGCGCGTCATACCTCTTTAAACTATACCGTTATTTTTGGCGGAGTAGGGCAGAGCCCACAAGTATCTGCGCTCCGTGCAGGTGTCGATGTCGTTATTGCCACACCCGGTCGTTTGTTGGATTTGATGAATCAAAAACATCTTTCCATCGCTAATGTTGAATATTTCGTTTTGGATGAAGCCGATCGTATGCTCGATATGGGCTTTATTCATGATGTAAGAAAGCTTTTAGCGGCCTTGCCACGTCAGCGACAATCTTTGTTTTTCTCAGCTACGATGCCCCCGGAAATTGTGCAATTGGCTGCGTCTATTTTGCGTAACCCTGCCGAGGTTTCCGTAACACCTGTTTCCTCTACGGTAGAAATCATCAACCAGTCGGTCTATTTTGTTGACAAAAACAACAAGAACACCCTTTTACTCGATATTCTAGAAGATACCAAAATCAAAACGGCCCTTGTTTTTACACGGACCAAACATGGTGCCGATAAAGTCGTAAAGGTCTTGTTGAAAGCGGGTATCAAGGCTGAGGCCATTCATGGTAATAAATCCCAAAATGCCCGTCAAACGGCATTGAAGAACTTTACCGCCCAGACAACGCGTGTGTTGGTTGCTACCGACATCGCCGCGCGTGGTATTGATGTGGATGATTTGGAATATGTAATTAATTTTGAACTTCCGAATATTCCAGAAACCTATGTTCACCGTATTGGTCGGACAGGTCGTGCCGGTGCAAATGGCACGGCGATTTCGTTCTGTGATATTGAAGAAAAAGCCTATTTAAAGGATATTGAAAAGGTAATTGGCAAAAAAGTACCGGTTATCGAAGCGCATCGCTACCCGATGAAGGTTTTAACGATTGAGAAAAAGGCCAAACAAGGACCTCCCAATCGGGGTGGAAAACCTGCTGGACCGGGTGCCGCAGCGAAGCCTGCCGAAAACCCACGTTCATTCGATAAAGCAAAAGCAGGTCGTAAATGGTACGGGAAAAAGAATACTTATTAAGATGAAAAAAACACTTTTGGTCATTGCGGGTCCTACGGCTGTTGGTAAAACAGCTTTATGTGTCGAAATGGCCAAAAGCTTTCATACGGAAATTATCTCGGCCGATTCCCGGCAATTTTACAAAGAATTAAGCATTGGTACCGCGAAACCTAGCCTCGAAGAGCAGGGGGGGGTGAAACATCATTTCATCGATTCTCATTCCATTCACGATTATTTTTCTCCAGGGGATTTTGAGCGGGAAGCCTTGAAAAAACTCACGCATTTATTTCTTACGCATGATGTTGTCATCCTAACGGGTGGATCTGGTTTGTATTTAAAAGCATTGATGGAAGGCTTGGATGACATGCCGCATGTGGATTTAGCTTTGCGAACAAGTTTAATGAATCAGCTGGAAACGGAGGGTTTGGAAAAATGCTTCGCTCAACTCAAGGACTTGGATCCCGCATATGCTGCGAAGGTAGACGCACAAAATCCCCAACGGGTGATTCGAGCGCTCGAGGTATGCCTATCGACGGGTAAGTCCTACACCTCCTTCCGAAATCAGCAAAAAGCAGAGCGTCCTTTTGAGATGCTTAAAATTTGCCTCGATCGCCCTCGAGAAGAATTATATGCCCGTATAGATTTGCGCATGGACCACATGCTTGCCGCTGGACTTATTCAAGAAGCTAAAGAATTTGAAGGCTTTCAAGACCGATACGCATTGAAAACCCTGGGTTATAAGGAAGTATATGGGTATTTCCGAGGCGAGTACGATGAATCTGAAATGATCCGTTTGCTGAAACGTAATTCGCGGCATTATGCCAAAAAGCAATTAACCTGGTTTCGCCATCAGGATGATTTTGCGTTTGTACATCCCGAAAAAGCGCTGGCATACATTCAAGGTAAGCTTAAATAAGCTTCTAGACCTCCTGTAACATTTTGAGCTTGATAGCCTTTGGCGTTTAATAACCGACAAGCAATAAGACTTTGTGTACCATTGTAGCAAACAACGGTATAAAGAATCGACGGGTTTAATTCCTGAATTCGCATCAGTAAATCATCCAAAGGTATGTGGATACCCCCTAAATCAAAATCCGCTCGTTCCCTGGGCGTTCGAATGTCCAGCAGGGAAAGAGCGGATAAGTTTTCCTTGAAATTGTTCGCGGAAATGGATTGCATCTTAATAACCCGCAGCTTGCCAAGCGAGCATGCCCCCTAATACATTGCGTACGTTTGAAAATCCTTCGCTTTCGAGGTATTCTTTGGCACGACCTGAGCGCGCACCCGACCGGCAATGAATTAAGATTTCTTGGTCTTTTAAGGCTTCGATTTCATCTAAACGGTCAGGCAATTCTCCCAAAGGAATCAATTTGGCGCCTATGTTGAATTCATCGAATTCATATTCCTCACGTACGTCGATTAAGTTAAGAGCTTCCCCTTTATCCAAACGTTCTTTTAATTCTTCAATTGTAATATCCATGATTATTGATCTTCGCCACCCACAACCCAAAGGTCGATTAGGTCGCCAGGTTTAACACTAGTTCCTTCGCACGTCGCACAGCTCTGTTTAAAGACAGTTCCTGCGGGAAATGCATCATTTGCTTCATAGGTGATTTTACCCACCTTTAAATTCATGCCTGCTAGAACTATGGTGACCTCATCCATCGGCTTTCCTATGAAATCAGGTATCTCCATATCGACATCTGCAGTTCCATTTCCAATGTATAAATCGACCATGGTACCTTTGGGAATGCTAGCACCTGCTTCGATTTTTTTTCCAAAGGCTTGAACTTCAATGACTTCCTTCACACGTGGATCGTTTACCTCATGGACAATTCCCTTACGTAATCCAGCAATATAAAGTTGTTGTTCCGCACTACGTACCGACAAGCCTACTAAAGTTGGTAACTTGATGGTTGGTGGTGTTTCCGAGTTAATTGTAATGTAAATTTTACGACCTGATTTTACGAGTGCATTCGGTAAAGGATACTGGGATAATACCGTCAAAGGCGGTTTATCTGCTGTATATGTGCAATCGGCTACTTCGTAAGATAAATCATTGGCATCAATCGCTTCCTCCATTTTTTCTACTGTCATGCCTTTTAAATTAGGCACTTGAATGGTTTCTCCGTGGTGTGTACTCCAGGGTAAATACACAAAGAAAAAGCCAAAGAATAGCACAAGAAACAACGAGATTAAAATCGCGATGTGCGTGATTAAGTCTTTCTTGGATTGCGTGGGTATTTGAGCCATGGGTGGAAATACGTATTTGTTGCAAGATAGGGAAAACAATAACGCAAGGCAAATGGAAAATCAGTAGTCAGTGGTCAGTAGTCAGTGGTCAGTAGACAGTGGACAGTAGACAGTGGTCGGTTGTCAGTGGTCGGTTGTCAGTGGTCAGTAGTCAGTGGTCAGTGGTCAGTAGTCAGTGGTCGGTAGTCAGTGGTCGGTGGTCAGTCATTTTTTGTCCAACGTCTAATGTCTAAAAGAAAGTCCGAAGAAAAAGTATATAGCTGCTTGAACAGAAACTTATACTTTCACTTCGGACTGACGACTAGCGACTAGTGACTAACCACTGACGACTAATACTTAAACACCTTATCTCCCGCCATCACCTCTTGTGTCTTCTCATCGAACGTAACGCGTTGACCTGTACGATAAGCGGCATTCGACATAATCGTCGCGATGGAGTGTTGGTATCCAGCCTCAATAGGTGCATTAGGAGTCTTACGTGAACGTACGCATTCCATCCAGTTTTTCACGTGATTGAATGTTAACGGATCATTTCCTGTATTGGCATCTGCTGCTACACGAGCACCTTCAATTTTCATCGTAGGAAGTAAGTTTGCCTCCATGCCCATCGCTTTCGCTTCGCGTGCTTGAAGTCCTCCGTTGGGTGAAATGGTATTGGTATCTAAGTTTAATTCGCCTCCATTGGAGTAGTAAATTTCTTTAGTACCTCCAGCTCCATTTGAGAAGCGCGATGTAAACTGTACTTGGAATCCTTTATTTCCTTGTCCATAGTCAAATACAACGGTCATGGTATCGGCATTTTTACGGCCGTCATTCCATTGGTAAATACCACCATTGGCAACAACCGAATTTGGATGCTTTAATCCCGTAAACCAGTGAACCGTATCGATTTGATGCGACATCCATTGACCTGGAATACCCGATGAATACGGCCAAAATAAGCGGTATTCTAAGTATTTGCGAGGATCAAAGGTGTCAGCAGGACGGTTCATCAAGAAACGCTTCCAGTCGATATCCGACTCCTTCAATATGCTCGTTAATTCTGGACGTCTCCAACGGCCCGGTTGGTTTACATTCCACATCAATTCGACCATTTTGATGTCACCGAATTTACCTGATTTGATAAATTCTTCCGCTGCCCAATAATTCTCTCCTGAACGGCGTTGCGATCCGATTTGTACGATTTTGCCAGATTCCTTCACCGCTTTTAATACTGCACGATTATCTTCCATGGTTTCAGCTAATGGCTTTTCCGTGTAGGTATCACAACCTGCTTTTACCGCCTCAATGGTATGTAAAGCATGTTGAAAATCCGCTGTCGAAATAAATACCGCATCAATTCCTTTGGCTGAATATAACTCTTCATTATTGCGATACGTTTGTATTGTTCCGCCTAATTCTTTTTCCAAAAATGCTTTTCCTTCCTCGCGTCGACGATTCCAAAGATCCGATAAAGCTACCATCTCAAAGTTCATCCCTTTGGCCAAAGCTTTGAACGGAGGCACATGGGATGCGCGGTGACGGTCTGAAAAGCCGACACATGCTACGCGAACACGGTCGTTTGCTCCAATAATTTTACTATATGATTTTGCACTAAATGCGAGTGTCCCCAGCGTCGCCAAAGCCCCTTTTTGAATAAATGATCTTCTTTCCATGGTAAGGTTTAGTTAATTTCTCTGATTTTAATGTTTTTGTAAAACACAGAATCTCCGTGTTCTTGAAATAAGATTGGGCCCTTGTCTTGCATACCAAATCCATCCCATTTAGCATGTTTACTATGTGCAACAAGTACCTTGAATATATTACTCTTTCGTTCGTATTCGATCACTTTAAAGCCGTTCAACCAGTGTTGGACGATGTTGTTCGGATAGACAATAATGCGACCTTGATTCCATTCTCCTATCTTCCGACGGAATCTTGGGTCTAATTTGTTCGATGGAATGATGTCATATAAACTCGCTAATGTGCGGTTGCCAACAGTTCCTAATTTCGCATCGGGATGTTTTGCATCATCTAATACTTGGTATTCTAAACCAATGGCTGACATGCCCGAGTCATAAGTCTCATTCACAAAATATTTCACGCCTGAATTTGCTCCTTCGGTCAATTTGAAATCAAATGTTAATTCGAATGCGCCAAATTGGTCATTCGTTAGGATATCACCGCCATTGCCTGACTCTTTTCCTCCAGACGAATTTACGTGTAAAGTACCATCCTCAACCGTCCAAACCGATGGAGGAGCCGTTGTTTTGAATGCCGAACGGAAACCTGTTAAATCCTTGCCATTGAACAATAATTTAAACCCTTCCAATTTCTCTTGCTCGGAAAGTGTATTCAAGGTATAATTTTCTACGACGGTTTTGCCATCCAATGGACGCGGCTGCATGTCTTTTCCTGTTTGAATGCGGATGTTTTTCCACATCACCTGCATCCCAGGTTTCATCTCGCCGTAAATCGCATGAACTTGGAAGGCAATAAATCCTTTTGCTGTCATGTCATCCACTAAATAAGTCACAGGAACATCGTTGATCCACGTACGAATCGTGCTTCCAATCGCCTCAATGCGGTAGTGGTTCCAAACATCGCCTAATTTGAATGCTTTTTTTGCTTCCGGTTTTAATTCGTTTTGAGATAACCAGCCCCGACGGGATTCGTCGTAGATTCCACCTGACCAACCGCGTGTGGATGGATCAATTTCGGCTTGGTAACCGTGAACTACTCCATTGTTGTAAGTTGGTAGGGATAAACTGCGAAATTGGATACCTGAGTTCATTTTGTTGTCCACTTTTACGTCAACTTCCATGATGAAATCACCATATTCCTGTTCGGTAGCCATGAACGAATTGCCTGTGCCTGGAACGGTTGTTCCCACCATTACGCCGTCTTTCACTTCATAAATGGCCTTGCCGCCTAATTGTTTGAAGCCCTTGAAGGTCTTTCCGTCAAATAAATTGGTCCATTTTTGAGCTTGTGTCTGCATGGATACACACAGGAGCATCGCGCTCAAAGCATAAAGTAATTGTTTTTTCATAGTTCTATTTTATTGTCTTCTAAAGGAAGTCAAACGCTGAAATTTACTCATTTATCTTGAAATAATTCTGTTGGACTGTCGGCCTACTGCAGGTTAAAAAATACTGAATCCCAAATAGGCACGTTTTCCCACTATTCTATTACTTTTGTAGATTAATTTTATAGCCTGATGCAAAAACAAACAAAAGCCATCCGTATTCAAGCCGAACGTTCTCAAAACCGCGAACATTCAGTCCCTCTTTATTTAACATCGAGTTTTACTTTCGAAGATGCTGAAGAAGGTCGCGCTATTTTCGCGGAAGAAAAAGCGGGAAATATCTATTCACGCTACATGAATCCCAATGTGGATGAGTTTGTGGAGAAAATGGTGATGTTGGAAAATGCAGAAGATGGACTAGCATTCTCAACAGGCATGGCAGCCATTTTCGCATCGATGGCCGGTTTGTTGAGAGCAGGCGATCACATTGTCGCTTCGAATGCATTGTTTGGCTCATGTATTCAAATTTTAACTAAGATTACGGCGAAATGGGGCATTACATGTACGTTTGTTCCAGGGGCTGATTTGAAGGCTTGGGAGGCTGCAATTCAACCGAATACGAAATTTTTATTCTGCGAATCTCCTTCGAATCCAGGTTTGGAATTGATTGATTTGAAAGCATTGGCCGACTTAAAAAAAGGGCGAGACATGGTCTTAGCTGTTGATAATTGCTTTGCTACACCCATCCTGCAAACACCATTGGATTTAGGCGCTGATTTAGTGATTCATTCGGCGACCAAATACATCGATGGACAAGGTCGCGTGTTAGGTGGTATTATCTGTGGGAAGAAAGTATATTTGGATGAGATTCGTTTCTTCGCACGCCATACAGGTCCGTCTTTATCTCCATTTAACGCTTGGATTTTATCCAAGAGTTTAGAATTATTAGATCTCCGAATGCAGAAACATTCCGAAAATGCACAGGCTTTAGCTGAAGCCTTGGATGGCCATGCATCTTTGGTTCAAGTAAAATATCCGTTTTTAAAATCACATCCGCAATATGAATTGGCTAAACGCCAAATGAAATATGGTGGAGGAATATTAACCTTAGACATCAAAGGGGGATTTGAAAAAGTTGTTGCTTTTAGCAAGGCATTGAAAATCGCGTCCATTTCTCCGAATTTAGGAGACTCAAGAACGATTATTACACATCCTGCCTCTACGACACATGCCAAAATCGCTGCTGAAGAAAAAGTAGCATTGGGTATTACCGATGGACTTGTTCGAGTTGCCGTAGGTCTTGAATCCATCGAAGATTTGAAGGCCGATTTCTTACAAGCGTTAAACGCGATTAACTAATGTTCATCGCGCTCCTCATATGTTTGGTTTTGTTGACGGTCAACGTCATCATCGGCGTGTATGTCGAGCGGAAATTGTCTGCATTCATGCAAGACCGTTTAGGTCCCATGGAAGTAGGAAAGTGGGGACTTTTACAAGTATTTGCGGATCTACTTAAGCTTATTCAAAAGGAAGATATTGTGCCAGCTTTAGCACAAAAGCGACTTTTTTTGTTTGCGCCTTGGATTATTTTCTTATCTATTTTTGGGGCATTTTCCGTGATTCCGTTAAGTTCGGGAACTTGGTTGCAAGGATCGCAAACTGAAATGGGTATCATGCTTTTAATGGGCATTGTATCCTTGGATACCTTGGGTATTTTACTTGCTGGCTGGTCCTCCAATAATAAATATGCGCTACTGGGTGCCATTCGTTCGGCGGCACAATTAGTTTCCTTCGAGATTCCGCTGGGTTTAACGATTCTCTGCGTGGTGATTATTTCCGGAAGTTTGAATTTGCAGGATATCGCGGCCCAACAAGGCATATTTTCATCAGAGGTACAATATTTGTTTGGCGTGAAGTCCCTTGGTATCGAAGTTCAATCCATTGGGGGCTTTTTGGCATGGAATGTTGTTCGAATGCCGCTGTTTTTCATTTTGTTTATTATGTATTTTATTGCCTCTTTGGCAGAAGCCAATCGCGCACCTTTTGATATACCAGAAGCGGAATCCGAATTAGTAGGAGGTTTTCATACCGAATATGCGGGCATGCGCTGGGCACTTCTGTTTTTGTCGGAATATGGCATGATGCTCCTCGTGAGCGTTGTGGGAGTTATTTTGTTTTGGGGAGCTTGGTATTCCCCCTTCCCGAACATCGGTACGTTACGTTTAGCTGATTGGACCAATGGGACTCCGGGTACCATTTCAGCTACGCTATGGGGATTTGCTTGGATTATGTTGAAAACCTATATCCTAATCGCCATTCAAATGTGGGTTCGGTGGACTTTGCCACGACTTCGTGTGGATCAATTCATGTACCTCTGCTGGAAGGTTCTCATTCCTTTCACGTTGCTTTTCGTCGCAATATCAGCTATTTGGTCGCTACTCGGGTGAGATAAGTCTGAGAATTTGTGTATCATTACCCTTTGCAAATTTTAACCTGTTTTCATGTATAAAACCTTTACTCGATTTTGGCTCTGCCTTGCAATCTTATTTTCTACTAACCTTTACGCACAGGAACATCTATTACCCGTTCTGAGTGGAAAAGTCATCGATGCGCAATCCGGCGAAGCTATTGTAGGTGCTACAATTTCGGTCGATTTCAAAAAGTCAGGTGCAACAACGGATGCAGCCGGACAATATAAAATTTCCTTGCCCTACGGTGAATATGTACTTAAAGTGAGCTCAGTAGGATATAATCCGTATCGAACCAAGGTGTACATGCAAAGCAATTTGGAGATCAATGTGGAATTGAACGATGTTACCAAGCAATTGGAAGAAGTAATCGTTTCTGCTTCATCGAATAAGCGGGATATTCAAACGCCATCTTTAGGGGTAACCGTTCTGAGTTTAAAAGGGATTAAAAAACTGCCAACCATGATGGGTGAGGTAGATGTGATTCGTAGTTTACAATCGCTTCCTGGTGTTTCATCCGTAGGCGAGGGGGCCAACGGATTAAATATTCGAGGTTCGAATGTCGATCAAAATTTGATTTATATCGACGATACGCCCATTTTCAATCCGACGCACATGTTTGGTTTGTTTTCGGTATTCGCATCCGATGCAATTCGTGATCTAGAATTATACAAAGGCGGAATCCCTTCTCGTTTTGGTGGAAGAACAGCCTCTGTATTGGATATTAAAATGATTGAACCCAATACGGAAAAGTTTAAAATGCAAGGTGGAATTGGTTTGGTTTCCAATCGGATCATGGCAGAAATACCTGTTGTGAAAGAGAAACTGAGTGTGTTAGTTGCTGGCCGACTTTCTGCGAATGACTATTTATTTAAGGCGTTTGCTCCCGTGGATTTGAAAAATATCCGTGCGAATTTCTCAGACATTGCGACCAAAATTTATTTCCGACCGAATCAAAAAAATACGATTTCATTATCAGCTTATTTAAGCCACGATTATTATCGTGTGGATTCCTTATTTAGCATTGAAAATGTCATCGCGAAACAAACATCCTTCGATTATGGTCATAAAAATGCTTCTTTTCACTGGAATCATTATTTTTCCCCCAAGTTAAGCATGTTGGTTGCAGGTGCTATGTCAAATTATTCGACTAAAACCTCTGCGCCAGATTCAGTTAATACGATTGACCTAAATAGTTCGATTTTATATCGTAATGCTTCGTTGAGTTTTGATTTCCAACCAGTTGAAAATCATAAATTTAATTTTGGTTCTTCTGTAACAGGCTATGATATTAATCCGGGTGTCCTAAATGATGGAGTCGTTTCGCGTGTTTCATCGGTGATTTTACCGAAGGAAAAATCGGTAGAGGCTGCCATATATTTGGATGATGAGTGGAAAATGAATGATAAATTGACCATTCAAGCGGGGATCCGCTATACAAAATATTGGCGGATTGGTGCGGGTACGGTGAATGAATATGCACCTGGTCTTATGCCATCTGTCAATACAGTTGTACGCAAAAAGGAATATGCTGACGGTGAAGTAATGGCATCTTTCGGTGGGTTCGAGCCACGTTTAACGATGAAATATTCGTTGGCTGAAAATACCACGATGAAATTAGGATACAATCGCCAGCAGCAGTTTTTCCAATTGTTAACGAATAATACGACACCGTTACCAACTTCCCGATGGAAGACAGCAGACTCCTTCATAAAACCTCAGCAAAGTGATTTTGCTTCTTTAGGTTTTTTCAAAACATTCAATGATAATGTTTTTGAGGTTTCGATGGAATCGTATTACCGCAATGTTCGCAATACGTTGGATTTTGTTTCAGGTGCTAATTTGCAGTTGAATCCCAACATTGAGACGCAATTAATCACGGGTAAATCAAAGGCCTATGGTTTTGAGTTGATGTTGCAGAAGAAGAAAGGCGAAAATTCAGGTTGGATTTCATACACATATGCGCGAGCATTCAATCAAATGGTTGGCGATTTTCCGGAGATTCAATCCATCAACAATGGGAATTGGTTTGCAACAAATTACGACAAACCTCATTCGTTTAATGTGATGTGGAATATTCAGCCATCTACTCACCACAGTTTCTCTTTTACATTTGCCTACAATACGGGTCGTCCATTTTCTTCCCCTTCGGGTAGTTATGAAATCGGAGGTAAAAAATATGCTGTTTTCGCGGAGCGTAATAATGATCGCGTAAGAGATTACCATCGTCTTGATTTTTCGTGGACGATAAATAATCCATCCATGAAGCATAAACGTTGGGAAGGAAGCTGGGTATTTACCGTGTATAATTTATATGGACGTCAAAATCCCTATTCTGTTTTCTTCAAGTCAACTAAGAATGGCTTAAAAGCTTATGAGTTAAGCGTTTTTGCATCTCCATTTATCTCGATGACCTACAATTTTAAATTTTTATAAGAATGCCATTTCCTAAAATTTTCCTATATCTTTTCGTTCTTTCCCTGTTTTCATGTGTTCAGCCCATTGAAAACTTTGTTCAAAAGGACGCAACTTCTTATGTGACCATTGAAGCGGATATTTCCGATGAGCCTGAATTATGTAAAGTTCGATTGACCAATTCCGCCAATCGAATTTTGTCTGTGTTGGCACAGCCAATTACCAAAGCTGAGGTTTATGTGATGGATGATAAAGGCGTTAAGACCTATTTCAATGAAGTGATTAAGCCCTATGGTACTTATTTGCCTCCAGCTGAATTCCGAGGAAAGGTGGGAGCTAGCTATAAATTATTTGTGAAGACACTTACGGGTGAGCAATATGAAAGTTCTGTTGAAACCATGCGGGCTGTACCTGAAATTGAAAATTCCATTGTTCGATTTGAAGCCTTGGAACAATATGCCAAAGTAGATCCTCGTCGAGCAGGATTTACTGTCTATTTAGATTTTAAAGATTCGCCTACAGAAGGCGACTATTATATGTGGAATTGGAAACACTACGAACAACCTCAGTTTTGTGCAACCTGTACAGATGGAGGACGTTTTGATTTTGTTAAAACCCTCGACTGTGTAATGCCTCGTTTTCCTAACAATAACATCTTGAACTACCGTTGTAATGGCAATTGCTGGGATATCACGACCAACAATGATTTGAATGTATTTTCAGATGTATTAACAAACGGTCAGCGTGTGGTTGGCCGACAAGTTGCTCGTTTACCCTTTGATGGTTATGGTTTGTATTATTTCAGATTGGAGCAGCGTTCCATTACAAAAAGTGTATACAATTTTTATCAGTCGTTGATTTCTTCCCAACAATCGACAGGGTCATTGTTTGACGTGCCTGCAGAAACTCGTTTTAGCATTAACATAAAATCGGTAACAAAAGCGAGTGAAAAAGTGTTAGGTATTTTTAATGTTTTTTCGGTACGTAAAAAGATTTTTAACATCGACCGTAGAAAGGATATTCCTACGGGTTATGTACCCATAACCTTCCCAATACCTGGCGTAACCTACGCTTGTCCTCCGGGATCTGTTGGTTGTCAAGATTTAGCTCCTTGTGTAGAAGGGCCATTGCGGACAAAAATTACGCCAGAAGGTTGGGTGTTCTAATTAATTAGGCCAAATTTGTGCTATGATTGGAGTTCTATTAGTGAATTTGGGTACGCCGGATAATCCGAAAACCCCTGCAGTTCGTAAGTATTTACGTGAATTTTTAATGGATGGTCGGGTGATCGATATTCCGTATATCTTTCGTTCCTTGCTTGTGAATGGCATAATCGCACCTTTTCGTGCACCTAAATCTGCCAAAATCTACCAAGAATTGTGGGATGAGCGTGGTTCCCCACTTAAATATTATGGCGAGGACGTAGCACGTGATTTACAAGCGCAATTAGGAGACGCATATTATGTGCGCTTAGCGATGCGTTATCAGTCCCCAGATATGAAGTCGGCCTTAGCTGACATGCAGTCAAAAGGCTTAAAGAAACTTATTGTTATTCCTTTCTTTCCTCAATATGCTTCAGCTACCACGGGTTCAGTGTATGAGCGCGTGATGGAATTGATGAAAGATTGGCAGGTCATGCCGGACCTTTCTATGGTTAGTTATTTCTACGATCATCCTGCTTTCGCTAAGTATTTCGCCGCCAAAGCTGCGAATTACCAAAAGGATGTGGATTTTGATTATTATTTATTCTCCTATCATGGTGTTCCCGAGCGTCATATTCGCAAAGGGGATTATTCGAAAAACACTTGTGTTTTTGGTACTTGTTGCGAAATAATTACCGAAAAAAATCACGGTTGTTATCGCGCACAATGCCACGAAACGACTCGTCGGATTGCCGCTGAGATGGGCTTGAAACCGGGTACATTTGGAACTGCTTTCCAAAGTCGCTTAGGTCGTGACCCTTGGTTACAACCCTACACGGATGAAACAATCAAAAAATTGGTCGCTGAAGGCAAGAAAAAAATCCTTGCATTTTCTCCAGCATTCGTCGCTGATTGCTTAGAAACAACTATTGAAGTGGGAGAGGAGTACAAAGAGTTGTTTGAAGAAGCGGGTGGAGAGCACTGGCAATTGGTCGAAAGCTTGAACAACTCTCCAGAATGGGTGGGTATTTTAGAAGACCTCGTTAAAAAATCATAAGATGTTGTATTTAATTCTTTCTGTTGTGTTCTCCGTTCTATTACTGGTGAACTTCAGAACGCATGCACGTTTTCAGGTTGATACGCGTATTGCGATTTTATTGAATTATCCGGTTTGTTTTTTAACGGCCTACCTTCATCAGCCCTCAGCTTTACCTTTACAATGGCCTGAATCCACCGATACGGCATTGATGATTGCGATGGGGATTGGTTTTGTGATTACTTTTTTGCTATCTGGTTTTTCCACGCAAAAGAATGGCATGGCACCCACGTCATTGGCAAATAATATTTCGTTGGTGATTCCGGTACTCATCAACTTGTTTATTCTTAAAACGGGAGGAGAAATCACTTGGTCGATTGCAGCGGGTTTAGCTTTTTCATTTTCGGCTATTTATTTCTGTAGTCCAAAGGTTAGTACCACCGCAGGCGTAAAACCAGTTGTTTCTTTATTGATAGCAGTCTTTGTGGCATATGGATTAACGAATACCTTGTTTAGTTATTTAAACAGCACCTTGTCAGCTCAGGTAGGAGGAACGCTTCCTTTCATCATGATGTTGTTAATCGGATCGATGGCTGGCTCCTTAATCGTATTGATTTGGAAGTCGGTGAATGGCACCTTGAATTGGAATCGTAATTCGGTGTTGGCAGCTATTCCCTTAGGCCTTCCTAATTTCTTCTCGTTCTACTTCTTGTTGAAGGCCCTGGATGCCTACCAAAATAATGCGGCCGTCGTATTAACGATGTATAATCTCAGTGTGATTTTGTTGAGTGCCATCAGTGCCTATGTTCTCTTTCAAGAACAACTCTCTAAACGTCAATGGTTCGGTTTGGCCTTGGGATGTGTGGGGATTGCGCTTTTAAATGGGCTTTAGACTTTAGACAATAGACTTTGGACATTTGTCTCTTGAAAGTTTATATTTGCTATTATGTGGTGAATTCTAACGTCTAAAGTCCATCGTTTAATGTCTAAGAGACGCGAAGTATCGCGTCTCTACAAATTTTTCCAACGTCCAAGGTCTAACGTCTAAATATTCTGTTCGTGTAATCGGCGTGAAAAATGCCTCAAACTTTGGCAATCCTGTAAGGTTTGCCAAAGAAAAAGACGCGATACCTCGCGTCTCTATAAGGTTTGCTGCAGAAAACAACTCTTAACTTTTAGCTCTTAACTCTTAACTCTAACCTCATTTAAAGCACATTCGCCGTCTGCTCCTTAATCTTCTCCAACTCATCCTTCATGTTCACCACGAAGCGCTGAATCTGTGAGTCATTGGCTTTGGAACCTATCGTATTGATTTCCCGACCGATTTCCTGGGCCATGAAATTCAATTTCTTTCCGTTGCCTTCTTCCAAGATGTCAATGAAATAACCCAAATGCGTGTTTAAACGAACTTTTTCTTCCGAAATGTCGAATTTCTCAATGTAGTAAACCACCTCTTGTTCGAAACGGTTTTGATCAAAATCTTCATTCAAACCGAGTTCCAATAAAGACTTTTTCATCCGTTCCCGAATACCCGGCATACGCACCAAATCTTGTTCCGTTACTTGTTGTAATCCCGAAGCAATCGAAGCAATGTATTCTCTGAATTTATCTTCTACGATTTTTCCCTCACGAGCACGGAACTCCTTACACTCTGCAACTGCCTCTTGAATGGCTTCGTAAATCACTTGCCATAATGCCTCAATTTCCTCGTCTGATTCTTCTTTGGTATCCTGTGAAATACTTGCCGGTACATTCAATGCTTGTAAATACAAGGCACCTTCGTCTAGGTTTGAAACTCCTAATTCTGCAGCCACACGCTTTAGTTCTGCATAATACAAGGCAATTTGCCCCTGTGGTAAAATGCTGACCTCGCCACCATCATGATTTTTTTGAATCTGAACGCTCAATTCAATCTTACCTCGCTCCAATTGTTGAGTCAAGTAATTACGAATTTCAATCTCACGTGCTGAGATTGATTTGGGGAGCCGACAAAATATATCGGTAAACTTTGAATTCAAGGTTTTTACCTCAACACGTATTTGTAAGTCTTGCGCCTCTTTTTGGGATTTCCCAAAACCGGTCATTGAATAGATCATGCCTCTTTTTTTGTTTGTTTCAGCGTTAGACCTATGGCCAATGCGATGAATAATAATAAACCAATGGATGCAATTCCATCGACTTGTTTGCCCACCTCAACTGAGGTAGGTTCGAATTTGAATTCTACTGTATGTTTTCCTGCTGGAATCGCCAAGCCTCGTAACACGTAATTGGCACGCGTATGATTCGCTTCTTTGCCATCAATGTAGGCCTTCCAATCCTTATTTCCTCGGTAATAGATCTCAGAAAATACAGCGAACCCTGCCTTATCTGAATAGGATGAATAGGTCAAATGATTAGGTTGGTATTGTTGCAGTTGAATGCTTGATACGGCGGATGTATCCAAAGTAGCAGCACCCACGATTGCACGATCCTGCTCCTCTAAAATGACTTGATTTGCTGGATTGATTTTCTCGATTCCGTTCAAGGCCTCATCCGCATTCTTTGCCCACTGAATCGATTTAACAAACCAAGCATTCCCCAAGGCTGTAGGATTCGTTTGAATGGCTGGTTGGCCTGCGGAGTCCGCCACAATAATGTATTTCGTATTCAACATATTCAATACATGCATTTGGCCTGGATTACCCGCAAAATATTTCTCAATCAATTCTTGGTAGCGACGCAATTTGGCCGCATGATAACCACCCAAAGATTGATGGTAATAACTTGTCGTGGCATCGTTCATGAATGAAACCGTCGAGTTTAAAACGCGGAATGTTCCATGATCTGCTAAAAGTTGTTGGTCTACCGCTGTAGGTTGAATCTGCTCCTCCAAGGTACTTTTTGATACAAATGCTTCCTTGCCAAAATAGCGTTTGGCTACGGGTGTCAAATCAAATATCCCCAGCAAGACGATTCCAATCACCCAAATCGATTTCTTGACTTTCGAAATACTCGAGCTGTAAATCAATGCTGCCCCCAATAGAATTATGAATAAACTTCTGAACGCATCTGCTTGAAACAAATCAATCCGATCCAAACGAATACTATTCCAAATGGCAGAATTCAATGCCGGATCTTGAATGATAGCTGCGCCATCTTGTGCCCCCTTAAAGTCGAAGAACATATCCGGAAGAATTCCGAATAGCAAACACAATCCTCCACTTAATCCCAAGGCGAAAAGTAGGGGTCTTCTAATTTCGGAAAAGCTAGGCTTGTGTTTGGCTAATTGAATCAATCCCATCAGTCCCAAACTCACCATACCAAATTGCACAAAGGATAAGACCATTGTGATGGCACGGAACTTATTAAACATCGGAATGTAATCAAACCAAACATAATTCAATCCAAAATTCTTTCCCCAGGACATCGTTAAAAACAAAGTTGTTATGCCAATTATCCACCATTTTTCGCTTGATTTTACATAAAATGCCGCGAATAAAAACAAGAAGATCACCAAAGCTCCTGCATATGCTGGGCCTGCTGTATATTGTTGTTCCCCCCAATAAGTGGGTGCTTTTTCCACAAATCCTAAGACCTGATCTTCTGGAAAACCTGCGTCAACCATCGTTTTGTAGGTTGCCGATTTCGTTCCTCCTAAATCACCTTGTGAAGCTCCTCCCTTGAAATTTGGGATTAATAGCGTGCCCGTTTCCGATAATCCATAGGACCAATCGAACGCATAGCCACTGTCTAATCCATCCCCTCGTTTCGCATTGGCTGCTAATTCAGACTTTCCGCGGGTTGTCTCTTTGGCATAATCATAGTTATTCCAAAGACGCATGCCGTGGGTTCCGATTGCTAATACAAAGCCTACACCCAATAATAATCCCCGGGTGTACCAATCGATTAGCGTTTTATTTCGGTAAGAATGAATCAACATATAAAGCTTGTACGCCCCAATGATGAAGAACAAATAATAAGTAATCTGGACGTGATTGGCATACAATTCCAAGGCCATGGCTAAGGCAAAAACGGCTGCGCCTAACCACTTACGCGTTCCCCAGCACATGCGAATGCCCGCAAGCACCATCGGCGCGTAGGCTAATGCCAATACTTTTGAGGTATGTCCCGCCGGAATGATGACCAAATTGTAGGTCGAAAATGCATAAAAAACAGCTCCAGCAAATCCTAGGAGAGGTGAGGCCCCCAAAGCCCACAGAAATAGATACATGCCCAATAATTGAAGCATGATTAAATTCACAGGAGTCGGGAATAAATTGGTGATGAAACTACCCAAGTAACTGGAGATGCTGTAAGGATATGAACCTGAAATTTGATAGGTAGGCATCCCACCAAACATCGAATTGGTCCACCAGGCATCCGTTCCTGATGCTTTTTTAAATTGAATGCTCTCCTGTGCCGCCGCCTGAGCTTGCATGATATCATGTTGGATCAATACCTTTCCCTGCAACACCGGGCCGCAATACAAGAATGTAATGATTATAAACCCGATAATAACGAGTCCATGGGGGACAAAGGAGCGCAAATCAATTTTCATAAAACCTTATTGAATACTTACTAATTCCAATTCAAATGTTAAGTCACGGCCAGCCAAAGGATGATTCGCATCCAAAGTCACATGTGTGTCAGTTAAATCCGTAATGACAACTTCTACCACATGACCGCCATCTTGGTGCATGCTCAATGAAGACCCTAATTCCAATTCAATGTGTGGTGGAATTTGCGCACGTTCAATGGTTACGGTATTTTCCGGAGAATGCTCACCATAAGCCTCAGCCGCAGGGATTACAACGGTTTTTTTCTCACCAATCGTCATTCCGGTAACGCCATCATCGAATCCTTTGATAACCATTCCCGAACCTAATTGGAATTCTAAGGGAGTACGGCCAACGGATGAATCGAAGATTGCTCCATCATCGTGTTTTCCTGTGTAATGTACGGCTACTTTATCGCCCGTTTTTGCAATAGACATGTTGTTAAAATTAATCCTGATTACAATATTGCAAGCAGGCAGTAAATAAATTGATTTCTTTTTCTAAGCCATAAAGCCTATCCTTCAAAGTTCAGGATTTTTTTTGCTTTTTCATAACCTATTCAGGTCGCTTTAGGCTCCGACAATAAATATTTAAGTAGCCCAAAGATAGCGTATCGCCCAGATCAGCTGCATACTGAAAATCATAGCAGGCATCCGTTATGTTGCCTGTACTCATCAATTTCACGCCACGATTAAAATATGCCTCCGGGTAATAAGGGTAAATTGCTATTGTCTTGGAATAATCTGAAATAGCACCTTTTTCATTTCCCAATTTGGATTTAAAATATGCCCGATAGAAATAGTAGTCGGCATGATCATCTTCCAAACGTATCGCTCTGGTAAGATCCGCAACCGCACCGGTGTAGTTTTCCATAAATCCCCGACTAATTCCTCTTGAGAATAAAATCTGTGGATTTTGGGGGTATTTGGCGTGTGCTAAGGTTAAAAGCTCATTCGCCTCCTGGAATTTGCCTTCTTGGATTTTCGTTAAGCCCATATTGTAGTCGATCATACAACCGCTTAGTAACAGACAAGAAAATAGAAAAACGTATTTCATTTATTTGAACGTAACGATGGATATTCCCGCACCTCCACGGTCGGCATGCTCATCTTGCACCAACTTAATTTCGCGGTAGCGTTTTAATTGTTCTTTGACCAAATTCCGTAAAATGCCATCTCCCTTTCCATGAAGAATTCGAACTTCTGGCACGCCTAAAAGTAAAGCGTCATTCATGTATTGATCTAAGATCACATAGACTTCTTCTCCTCGTTTTCCTCGCACATCCAGCGTTAAGCCAAAATGTGCCATGCGATCATTCATATCGATTCCTCGCATGGCAGATCGCGTCGACTTCTCAGCTTTGGGGGCCTTTACCTGCTCTAATCGATTTATTTTAATCGTTGTACGAATACCGCCTAATGCAACAACAGCATCCTTACCTTTCATTTCCATCACTTCGCCCACAGCTCCTTCTCCATCCGCTTGTTTGATGGCCACCCAAGAGCCAACGGCGATTGGACCATTAATTGTGGCTTTTTGTGGCTTCTCAGGAATTGCCTGAACCTGTACTTTTAATTTCTTCTCCGAAAATTCGTTTAAGCCTTTCCGGATTTCTTTGGTGACTTCCTTCTCCGCCGACTTTTCCTTGATTTCGCGAATGGTCTGTTCAATTTTCTGATTGGCATCTTTAACTAATTGCTTAGCTTCCGCCTTCGCCTGATTTAATAAGCGTTTCTGTTCCTCCTCTAAATGATTCTTAAGGCTCGCATATTGCTCTTTGATGCTTTCTGCTTGCGCTAATTGGACGGCAAGACTTGTGTTTTTTGCTTCCCAAATCTGCTTTTCTGTCTCTGTTTCCATCAACAGTTTATCGAAATCGACTTGGCTTTTACCGAGCTTTTTTCGGGCATTTTCAATGATTTGATTGGGTAAGCCTATTTTTTGAGCAATTTCGAATGCAAAAGAACTACCCGGTTTCCCCATGTCCAAAATGAACTGTGGTTCCAAGTGTGTGGTATCGTACCGCATCGCCGCATTGAATAAACCCTGCTTGCGATCCGCCAAACTTTTTAGATTTCCAAAGTGTGTATTGATTGCCCCGTAAGCACCTTTTTCGGCCAATTTTTCTAAAATTGATTCTGCAATGGCTCCACCTAATGACGGTTCCGTTCCGGTTCCAAATTCATCCACCAATAATAATGTTTTCTCCTGGGCATAGGCTAGGAAATACCGCATATTACTCAAGTGTGACGAATAGGTACTCAATTCATTTTCCAAGTTTTGCTCGTCACCCATATCCAAGAAGATTTGGTCAAAAAAGCCCATCGTGGACCCTTCAGTTAAAGGAACTAAGCAGCCGGATTGGAATAAATATTGCAATAAACCAATTGTGCTCAATGTCACCGATTTACCTCCTGCATTTGGCCCTGAAACGACCATGATGCGTTTTTGGTCATCTAACGTAATGTCCAAGGCCTTTATTTTCTTCCCAATTTTAGCTAACGATTCTTCCAAAATAGGATGTCTTGCGCCTTTCCAATCCACCCAAGGGCTCGATTTAAGATGTGGTAATATGGCATCGTATTCGATGGCCCAAACGGCTTTGGCACGAACAAAATCAATGATTCCTATCCATTGGTACCAAGCAGAAAGCATAGGAACCATCGGACGAACGCGGTCGGATAAACGAGATAAAATTTGAATGATTTCCCGACGTTCTGCGGATTCCAAGGACTTGATTTCATTGTTTAACACCAAGGCATCTGCCGGCTCTAAATAAACGGTTTTCCCGGTATCGGATTCGTCTTGCACAAATCCCTTGATCTTCCGCTTATGTTCCGCTGCTAAGGGGATAACCATCCGCCCATTTCGGAGCGTCAAGGAAAAATCCTTACTTACCCAACCTTCTTTATACGCTTGTTGGATGTAGGAATCTAATTTCTTCCGGAGGTTTTGTTCTTCGGCAAATCGTTTCCGTCTTAAATCTCCTAAGGCAGCAGAGGCGGTTTCCTTGATTTGACCATTGATGTCAAATACGCGATCCAACTCCTGAATAATGGGAATGATTTGTCGGAAATTAGATCCTTGCTCTTCTTCTTTATTCAGATAATGCTGCGTGATCTTCGCTATTTCAGGATATTTCTCAGCATCTATGCCCGAGAAAAAACGAATCACTTGATATAAAATATCCAGGCCACGATGCCAATCTCTCCATTCCTCCGGGGCTAAATAATGGCCATCCAACGTTAAAGGCGCAAACCATGGACGTAAATCAAAATAATCTTGTTGGGGCCACTCTCCTCCATGCTCCGACATGATTTGTTTCATCTCATTGACCTGTTCCACCCATTGTTTGACAACGGGGAAACGCGTAGAGAATTTCATTTTGGCGGCATATTCTGCGCCCATCGGGCTTAAGCAAGCCTGTTGGATGTGGTCCTTAATCTGATGGAACCCGAGTTTATCAGCAATATTTTCTGGATAATTCATAGCTGATAATGGGCTTTGATTTTTTCAATGAGCGCATCGTTGATTTTCCAATAACTTTCGGTGGTCCAACCCGCAATGTGTGGGCTAAATAGCGTAGTAGGGTGAGTAGCGATTTGCTCAAAAAGTGCTTTTTCGATAGGGGTCCAGGTGGCCAATTTTTCATTGGGCAACACGTCCAAAGCCAATCCGCGAAGCTTACCGGTTGATAATGCCATGGCGATAGCTTCTAAGGAACAAACTGCCCCACGAGAACTATTGATCAAAACGATGGGTTTCTTGAATTGCGCCAAAAATGTTTGATTAATCATTTCGCTTGTCTCTTCCGTCAACGGTACATGCAAACTTAGAATATCCGCATGTTCAAAAATATCGACTAATGCATGTGTCGCTGGGGCATATTTATCATAGGCCATGATTTGCATGTCGAAACCTTGTAGTTTCTTAGCCAGACTTTGGCCCATGTTGCCATAGCCAATGATTCCCAAGGTTTTACCTTGTAATTCCCAACCCCGATTTTCCTCGCGGTTCCAAATTCCTGAACGGACCTCGGCATCCGCTGTGTTAATTTTTCGAGCTAATGTGATTAATTGGCCAATAACATGTTCGGCCACCGCATCGCGATTGCCTTCATTGGCACTGAAGACAGCGATATTATTCTGCGCACAATAATCAACATCAATAAGATCCAATCCAGCTCCAGCGCGTGCAATAAATTCCAAGCCGGAATCCGCTAATTCGGAAACGCCAAGTTTCATTTTGGATCGTAGCACTAATCCTTGATAACCTGTTAATCGTACATCTTTGGGGAGTACATGTGGCTGTTCATCAACCTCAAATCCATAAGAACGTAAATCCTTGGCTAGGGATGGATGAACTTCATCAATGATCAAGATCTTTTTTGCCATAGACTAAACGTGCATACGGTTTTTGACCAAATCAATTGCTAAAAAGAACGCATGTAAAAAGGAACTTGGATCCGCTTCGTTTTTACCTGCAATGTCATAGGCAGTGCCATGGTCAGGGGAGGTGCGGATAATCGGCAGACCTGCCGTAAAATTCACACCTGTTTCAAAAGCGATGTATTTAAATGGAATCAATCCTTGGTCGTGGTACATGCCCAAAACCCCATCAAATTCCTTGAATTGAGCTTTCCCGAAGAAGCCGTCTGCCGGATAGGGTCCGAAAACCAACACGCCTTTCTTGCGATATTCCTCAATCACGGGTTGGATGATCTCGAGTTCTTCTTGGCCTAATAAGCCAGCTTCTCCTGCATGTGGATTTAATCCCAAAACAGCTAACTTGGGTTTTTTAATCGCGAAATCTTCTTGTAAACTCTGCAAGAAAACATCAATCTTATTTTTGATTAATTCCTTGGTTAACGCTTTACTGACGTCTTGTAAAGGTAAATGCCCCGTAGCTACGCCCATCCGAAAACCTTCACTCACCATCATCATCAAGGAGTTTTTCGCCTCAAATCGTTCGGTTAAGTATTCGGTATGGCCGGGGAATTTGAAGTCCTCCGACTGTATATTATGCTTATTAATAGGTGCCGTAACAAGGGCAGCAAGTAATCCTTTGTCCAGATCTTGAGCGGCTCGGTCTAAACATGCAAAGGCAGCTTTCCCGGCTTCTGGCGTTACTTTTCCGGGCTCTACGACTGTGTTTGCATCATCCCAGCAAGTTATCAGGGAAGTGTGGCCTTCTGTGGCATCTTCCATGGAAGCGATGCTTTTGATTGACCAATCCTGTAAATCCAATTGTTTACGATAAAACTGAATGACTTGTTGGGACCCGTAAATCACCGGCGTACACCATTTTAAGATACGCTGGCTCCCTAAGGCTTTCAAAATAACTTCCGGACCGATGCCGTTGTAGTCGCCTAAGGTAATGCCAATAAAAGGTTTCGATGCGCTCATATAAAATGGGTGAATTTTGGACTTGCAAGTTAAGAAATTTCACATCAAGGAAGTAGATATTTTTTCAAGCCTAGTTATTTTGGTAACGAAGCCTATAAAAATTGTAAATTTTCAAGTTTTGCCAAATAAAATAGCAGTCATCGAACTTAAATCCCAATTAATTTATCATTTTTGTTACAATGCACTAAAATTATTAGCATGCCAAAATCATACGTTAAGAAAATCTCGAGTCTTCTCATCGCAAACCGCGGTGAAATTGCCATCCGTATCATGCGTGCCGCTTCTGAACTGGGTATCAGGACGGTGGCGGTTTACACCTTTGAAGATCGCTATTCACTTCACCGTTATAAAGCGGATGAGGCTTACCAAATCGGTAAAGACAACGAGCCCCTAAAACCTTATTTGGACATCGAAGGCCTTATTACCTTGTGTAAGGCAAAAAAGATTGATGCCATTCATCCAGGTTATGGTTTCTTATCGGAAAATGTGGTTTTAGCGCGTCGCTGTAGAGAAGAAGGCATTGTTTTCGTAGGTCCATCTCCGGAAGCCATGAATGCCTTGGGCGATAAGGTGGCTGCCAAAGTAGCCGCATTAAAGGCGAACGTTCCGATGATCCAAGATTCCAAAGGAGATATGTCGGTGTATGAAAATGCACTTTCAGAAGCGCGTCGGATTACTTTCCCTGTCATGGTGAAAGCCGCTGCTGGGGGTGGTGGTCGTGGAATGCGCGTGGTTCGTACGGAAGAAGAATTGGAAAAAGCCCATTCAGAGGCCAAAAATGAGGCAAAGAATGCTTTTGGTGATGATACATTGTTCATCGAAAAATTCATCGATGATCCGAAACACATTGAGGTTCAGTTACTGGGTGACCAACATGGTAACTTAGTTCATTTGTACGAACGTGATTGTTCCGTTCAACGCCGTTTTCAAAAAGTTGTCGAAGTGGCTCCTTCTTTTGGTTTAAAAGAGGAAACCAAACAAAAATTATATGCTTATGCCTTGTCGATTGGTAAGGCCGTCAATTATTACAATGCGGGTACGGTGGAGTTCTTGGTCGACAAGGATGAAAACATTTACTTCATTGAAGTAAATCCACGTATTCAAGTGGAGCATACAATTACGGAAGAGGTTACAGGAATTGATATCGTGCGTACACAGATTTTGGTGGCGCAAAATTATAAATTATCGGATCCAGGAATCTTCATTCAAAATCAAGAAGATATTCCTTTGAAAGGTTTTGCGATTCAATGTCGGATTACCACAGAAGATCCATCAAATGGCTTTAAGCCGGATTTTGGTACCATTATTGCTTACCGGAACGCGGCAGGTTTTGGCATTCGTTTAGATGAGGGTTCTTCTTATCCGGGTGTAAAGATTTCTCCTTATTTCGATTCGATGCTGGTAAAGGTTTCTGCCAAAGGTCGGACTTTACGTGGCGCATCAGAGCGCTTAAACCGTGCTTTATCGGAATTCCGTATTCGTGGGGTTAAAACCAATATTCCATTCTTGCGTAACGTGATTACCCATCCCGTGTTCCAAGAAGGAAATTGCACCGTACCGTTCATCGCGAATCACCCGGAATTATTTAACATTAAACCGACGCGTGACCGCTCAACCAAAGCCTTGCGCTATTTAGGGGAGGTAATCGTGAATGGAAATCCTGATGTCAAGGTGAAGCCTTCGGCGCCATTCCGCATGCCGATTATTCCTTCGGTGGATGAAGTGGCCGAATTCCCTCGTGGACACAAACAATTATTGACAGAATTAGGGCCTGAGCGTTTCGCGAAACACATTCGTGATTCGAAACAAGTCTTATTTACAGATACAACTTTCCGTGATGGACATCAATCGCTCTTGGCGACACGTGTTCGTACACAAGATATGTTGGCCGTAGCCTCAGGCTTCGCGAAAACTTTCCCGAATTTATTCTCGATGGAGGTTTGGGGAGGAGCAACTTTTGATGTAGCCATGCGCTTCTTGCATGAATCTCCTTGGAAGCGTTTGGAAGAGTTTAGAGAGGCTATGCCGAATATGCTGTTGCAGATGTTATTCCGTGGATCGAATGCCGTAGGTTATTCGGCTTATCCGGATAATTTGATCGAGAAGTTCGTGGAGAAATCTTCGGAATCAGGTATTGATGTCTTCCGTATTTTCGATTCCTTGAACTGGATTGATGCCATGAAGGTGTCTATCAAAGCGGTTCGTGAGCGTACCCCGGGTATTGCAGAAGCTGCCATTTGTTATACCGGCGATGTATTTACGAATGAAAAATACAATATGCAGTATTACTTGGATATGGCGCGCCAATTGGAAGATGCAGGAGCTCATATGCTTGCCATCAAAGATATGGCAGGTCTATTACGTCCATTCCAAGCAGAAAAGTTAGTGACCGAATTAAAGAAAGCGGTTGCGATTCCTATTCACCTGCATACGCATGACACGGCTTCGGTTCAATCTGCGACTTATTTAAAGGCGATTGAGGCGGGCGTGGATGTAGTCGATGGAGCTTTGGCAGCGATGTCGGGCTTAACGTCCCAACCGAATTTGAACTCGTTGGTTGCCATGATGCAAGGCCATCCGTACGATAGCGGCTTGGATTTGGATGCGATGAATGATTATTCCAATTATTGGGAAGCAGTTCGTACGATGTATTTCCCATTTGAGTCGGAATTAAAGGCAGGAACTGCGGAGGTATATAACAATGAAATTCCGGGTGGGCAGTATACCAACTTGCGTGGCCAAGCCATTGCCTTGGGCGTAGGAGATAAGTTTGAGTTATTGAAGGATAATTATTCGGAAGCGAATAAGTTGTTTGGAGATATTGTTAAAGTGACTCCATCTTCGAAAGTAGTCGGGGATATGGCTATTTTCATGACGGCGAATAGTTTGTCTGCGGAAGATGTCTATGCCAAAGGTTCAACTTTGTCTTTCCCTGAGTCGGTGAAGGATTTCTTCAAAGGAGGTTTGGGACAGCCTTATCAAGGTTTCCCTAAACAGTTGCAAGAAATTATCCTGAAAGGGGAAACTGCCTATGAGGGTAGACCGAATGATAATTTGGCACCCATTGATTTTGATAAGGATTTTGCGGCTTTTGAAGCAAAATTCCCAGAAAATGAAAGTGGCTTCTTGGATTACTTGTCGTATAAAATGTATCCAAAAGTATATGAGGATTACTACAAGAATCAAGCTTTGTATGGTGATTTATCCGCGATGCCGACGCCAGCCTTTTTCTATGGCTTAAAGCAGGATGAGGAAATCATGATCACGATTGAACCGGGTAAAACGATCATCGTGAAATATTTATACATGTCGGATCCGGACGAGTCAGGTCTTCGTAACATCACATTTGAATTAAACGGTCAGGCACGTCGTTTAAAAATCTTAGATAAAAATATCAAGGTGGAACGCGCGCAACATGCCAAAGCGAAAGCCAAAGGGGATATCGGTGCACCTTTACAAGGTCGCTTGAGCCGTATATTGGTGAAACCGGGTGAAGAGGTGAAGAAGAATGCACCATTGTACGTGATTGAGGCGATGAAAATGGAGTCGATTGTATCCGCACCGTTTGAGGGGATTATCGGTAATGTAGTCTTGAATGAGGGTACCGTTGTGGAGCAAGAAGATTTGGTATTGACCCTGGAAGAGGCCAAATTGCCAGAACCCGATGTGGAAGAATACTTATTCGTATATGGCACTTTGCGTCGTGATTGTGGCAATGATTTACATCGTTTGATTGCGCGTAATTCGGATTATGTGGGCATGGCGACGTATCAAGGCCAAATGTATCAAGTAGCAGATTATCCGGGAATTATTCCGTCGGAGGATGCCAAAGATCAGGTGGTAGGGGAGTTGTACCTGCTTTCGAATACGATTAAGTTATTGAACGTTTTGGATGAATATGAGGAATTTGATCCTGAGAGCTCTGAGAAGTCGCTTTTTGTGCGTGAGCATGTAACGGTGAAATTGAAAGATCAGGAAATTACATCCTATGCTTATTTGTACAATAAGCCAATCGATCAGAAAACGCGTATCGCTTCCGGCGATTATTTAAAAGGATAATATGTTGAAGCAGTTGATATTGATCTTATTGGTTTCAAGTCCATTATTTGGTCAAAATCTATTGTCGAAAGCACATGCACATAATGATTATGAACACGATAGGCCTTTTTACGAGGCCTTTTCGTTGGGCTTTGGTTCCATCGAAGTGGATATTTATGCGGTGAATGGTCAATTATTGGTGGCCCATGACGTGAAGGATTTAAAAGCTTCACGCAACTTTCAAAATTTGTACTTGGAACCCTTGGTCCGTGTGTTGGAGTCTGGGAAAGCGGGGAATTTTCACCAATTATTAATTGATAGTAAGACCTCTGCGGATTCGACGATGCCGTTGTTATTGAAGGCTATTGAACCTTACAAGGATTTACTTATCAAAAATAAATTCCGCATTGTCATTTCAGGTAACAGACCGGTCGTTTCGGATTATGTCAAATTTCCCGCTTGGATTACGTTTGACGGTCGGTCGAATGAAGAGGTTCCCTCATTTTTAGCTTCCCATGTTATTTTGGAGAGTGAAGCATTTTACAAATTTGGTATTTGGAGTGGAACAACGCCTATGGCACCTGCTTTGCGTACGAAAGTCAAGACGTATGTGGATCAAGTTCATGCAGCGGGTCGTGTGGTACGTTTGTGGGCGACACCTGAGAGTTTAATCGCATACCAAACCTTCTTGGATTTAGGAGTAGATTACATCGGGACGGATCAATTGGGGGCCTTGGCGGAGTATTTGAAGGCGGTTGATCGCCGTTAGTTATTAGCCCCAGACTTCAGTCTGGAGATCTCTTGGCTAAAGCCCAGGGTTATTATTTAGTTTGGTCATTAACTTTTTAATCTCTGATATTTTTTGTTGTTTTATGGATATAACCTATTTAAACACCTGACCTCCAACGTCTAACGTCAAAGGTATTAACTCCCAATTCTTACCTCTTAACTCTTAACTCTTACCTTTTAACTCTTAACTCTTAACTCTTAACTCTTACCTCTTACCTCTATCCTAATGATGTTATCTCGTCGTCGTTTTCTTGCACAAAACTCCTTATTAGCCCTTGCGGCTTTTTTGCCATCCGCTAAAGCCAAATCGTATCGAATGGGTTATTCTGCCATCACTTGGGGTGGGAAAGATGAATTAGCCATAGAAGAATTAGCTGGCTTAGGTTATCAAGGGATACAATTACGGGCGAATACCTATGCGAAATACAAGGACAATCCGGCCGATTTAAAGAAACTTTTGGACGCCAAAGGACTTTCTTTAGTCATGTTCTCAAGCGGCAACGTGGAAATTGATCCAGCAAAAATGGAGGCTAATGTAGCCATGCACGTCAATCATGCCCGATTTATTAAAGCATTGGGTGGGTCATCGCTTCAATTGACCAATAGTTTACGCAAGAATAATGTTCCACCTACGGCGGATGAATTAGCGCGTTTGGCATCTGCGATGAATGAAATAGGCAAGCAAACGCAAGCGCTTGGGGTACAGGCAACCTATCATAATCACATGAATCAATATGGGGAGACGCCAGAGGAGGTAGATGCATTGGTTCAAGCAATGGATCCGAAATATGTACGTCTTTTATTAGATGTGGCTCATTATCATCAAGGTGGAGGCAAACCTGCGGAGGCGATTATCAAATACCAGAAGGTGCTTCACAGTTTGCACATCAAGGATGTGGAATGTCCAATCAAAGGGGATACCAATCCCAAATCCTATAAGTTTGTAGAACTAGGGCAGGGGAATGTCGATTTAAAGGCGGTCTTTGCTTCCTTGGATCGCATTAAATTTAGTGGTTGGGCCATTGTAGAATTGGATGGCGTGCCAGATAAGGCAAAGACGCCTGTTCAGTGTGCCCAAATCAGTAAAGATTTCTTGCAAGGTAGAATTGCGTATCAATTTTAGTAAATTGCCGTTTAAATTGTAGAATATGTTGAATAATAAACGCGGTGCGGCGATTGGATTTATTTTTGTTACACTGTTGATTGATGTGATGGGGATTGGAATTATCATTCCAACTATGCCAACGTTAATTCGAGGATTTGTCCCGGGGCAGGATTTAAGTACAGCGTCACAATATTCGGGCTGGTTGATGGCTTCTTATGCGATCATGCAGTTTTTCTTTTCGCCGATTCTCGGAGGCTTGTCTGATCAATATGGTCGTCGCCCTGTTATATTAGCCTCTTTGTTTGGATTCTCATTGGATTATTTATTGTTGGCAAATGCCCCCAACATTACTTGGTTATTTATAGGTCGAATCCTTGCTGGAATTACAGGTGCGAGTTTTACGACGGCGCAAGCCTACATTGCGGACATTTCCACCGCTGAAAATCGAGCCAAAAACTTTGGTATGGTGGGTGCCGCTTTTGGCCTAGGTTTTATTGTTGGCCCTGCTATTGGAGGCGCTTTAGGTAATATCGATGTGCATTTACCTTTTTATGCTTCGGCTGTATTGACAATGGTGAATGCCTTGTATGGTTATTTTGTTTTGCCTGAATCCTTGAGTTTGGCGAATCGCCGACCGTTTAATTGGCGCCGCGCGAATCCTTTTGGGTCATTGAAGCACATGTCGAAGTATCATCCTTTGGTATTGGGATTGATTGCTGGCTATTTCTGCATTCAATTAGCCAGCCAGGCACATCCAAGTACTTGGTCATACTTTACCATGAAAGTATTCAATTGGTCTCCAGATGAGGTAGGTTATTCTCTTGCATTTGTTGGCTTGATTGTTGCCCTTGTTCAAGGGGGGCTAACACGAATAATTACACCCAAAATTGGGGAGCGAAAGGCGATTTCCTATGGTTTATTGCTTTGGGCATTTGGTTTTTTGTTGTTTGCTTTTGCAACCGAATCTTGGATGATGTATGCCTTTATGATACCCTTTGGTTTAGGGGGATTGGCAGGTCCTGCATTGCAAAGTCTTATTACCCAGCAAGTTGGAGCAAATGAGCAAGGAGAATTACAAGGCGGTTTAACGAGTCTCCAGTCGATTACCACCATATTAGGTCCATTATTTGCGTCTAATTTATTTGCCTATTTCACTACGTCTGAACATAATTTTCCGGGTGCAGCATTCTTTGCTGCCGGTATTGTCGGTTTTATCGCTTGGGGAATTATCATGCGTTCTATTCCAAAAAATAATCAGTAAACTGATAATTGGCTTGAATTAAGGTTTAATGGAATCAGAATTTTAAGAGAAATGAATACCTTTCGAAAAAATTAAATCCTTATGAAAAATACACGAATTGCCTTGTTTTTAGGATTGCTATTATGCGGTTCTATTGTCTTAAATGCTCAATCCACGGAAGAGGTTTTGGGTAAACACCAAGCAGCTATGGGAAGTCCTGAAAAGTGGTCGGCCGTCAAAAGTTTAGTCATGAAAAATAAATTCAGTGTTCAAGGGATGGATATTGAAAGTAAGACTTCCATTTTAGTGGGTCAGGGTTTTCGCACGGAAGTTGAGGTGATGGGAAATAAAATTATTACAGCTATCAATGGAGAATCTGGATGGATGATGCGTCCAGCGATGATGGGTGGTACAGGCGAACCAGAAATCATGCCAGCCGATCAAGTGAAAATGGCATCTTCGCAAAAAAATATTGGATCTGCTTTGATCATTGCTCAAAAAGAAGGTGCTAAGATTGAGCTAGAAAGTAAAGAAAAATTGGATGGGGCAGATGTTTATTTGTTGAAGGTTACGAAGAATAGTGGTGATGAATCACAAGTATATGTATCAGCATCAACGTATTTTATTGTTAAGGTGACAGGGAAACAGAAAGCGAATGGACAGGAGGTTGATACGGAAGTTAACTTTTCAAATTATAAGCCTGTTGATGGATTGTATTTTCCATATACCATGGAAACTACCAGTCCCATGGGAGGGATGATGACGGTGGAGACTGTCGCTGTTGAAATTAATCCAAACTTAGAAGGGTCTATTTTTGAAAAACCCATTAAGTAAATAATAACATATGGAAAAAAGGGGGCACAAAGGCCCCCTTTTTTATTTCTGACTAATTCGTATTTTTGTCATTCATTAATCCACGTATGAGATACATTTATATCCTGTTGAGTTTAAGCCTGCTATTTTCTTGCCAATCAGATGCTGATTTAGAGCCCAAAACGAAAACAGAAATTTTGTTAAGTACGACTTGGCAGATCCAAGAAGTAACCGCTAGCGGTTATTTGAATGGTACGGTTTATCAACGAGGAAGAACAGCCGAAGGATCGCAATATGATATGTCGAAAGTCCGATTGACATTTTATGCTAACGGTACATGTCAAGCCATTGATAATACAGGCAATAATACGGCATCAGGAAAATGGAAATTAATTAACGACGATAAGCAATTGCAAATTTCTGAAACAAATTATTTTATTATCGATGGGGTAGGTGAAATTAATAGCTTATTGAGAACAGAATTTGTTTTTTCTGGCACGCGAACGTACAAGTCTACCTTCGTGAATGCTTCTGTAAAAATGGTCCCAGCTTCTTAATTAAGGCAAAAAGGTATTGATGTGATTTCTTGCTAGGTAGATGGCTTTTTGAACATCATCGTCAGATCCTTCAAACGCCTTGTCTTCCACTTCAATAACAATGGGTCCCCGATAGCGTACATCATGTAAAGCACTGATGAATTTTCCCCATTGAATATCTCCTAATCCAGGTAATTTGGGTGAATGATATTCCAAAGGATTTGCCATAATCCCCACTTTATTTAATTTATCAGGATACACTTTTACATCTTTCAGATGAATGTGGTGTAATTTTTCCGCATAATGGTAGATGGGATATAAATAATCCATTTGCTGCCAAACCATGTGTGAGGGGTCATAATTTAAACCAAAATTAGAAGAAGGGATGATGTTAAATAATTGATCCCAAATTTTAGGCGTTGTGGCTAAATTTTTGCCTCCCGGCCATTCATCATCCGTGAAAAACATGGGACAGTTTTCGATGCCAATTTTTATCTGAAGGGAATCTGCTAAGGCAATGATTTCGGGCCAAACCTCTTTGAATTTATCTAAATTGTAAGCTATGTTTTTTGTGAAATCCCGGCCGATAAACGTGTTCACCACAGGAATTTCCAACACGGCAGCTGCCCGTATAATTTTCTTAATATGTTCGCGGTAAAACAATGCCTGTTCTTCATTCGGATCCATCGGATTTGGATAATAGCCCAAAGCGGAAATCTTTACCGGATGTTGTTTCAAATAGGTTTTTAAATTCAATAGGCCTAATGAATCGAGTTGGTCCACAGCAATATGACTTACCCCCGCATAACGACGTGTGTCGCTATTTTGCGAAGGCCAACACATCATTTCGACACAAGAGAAGCGTGCGCGATGTGCAAAATCCAATACCTGTTCCAACGATAAATTGGGTAAAATGGCCGAAGCAAAACCTAATTCAAGCATCTTATTTTTTTTCTAGTAGGTAATAAATGGCAAAGGATAATGAAGCAATCCATAGGCCCACGGCCTCTCGTGCTAATTCTTGATTCATCGTTTTCATGGCTAAACCATCGGTCATGAATCCCTCCCAGGCAGTCATTTCAACCCACAATTGTATACCAGCGCATGTGCTAAGTGTAAATAATATCAATAATAATTCTTTGTTGAAATGTCCTCTATAGGCTTGAAAGGAAACATAAGATGCGACACCGTAAACAGGCATCCACAAAATTGGATCCGGATCATTGAATTGCCAATACGTAAATAATAAAAATGTTAGGGAAAAGAAGATTCCCAAAATGGATAATACTTTTTTCGTGTTCATCAGGTTAATTACATAGGTTTTCTACAGCCTCTTTGGCTCCAGGGTATTTTAATTTTTGAGCTTGTTGTAAGGCGAAACATGCTTTCTCCTTCTCGTTTACTTTATAATAGCTTAATCCCATCGCATAGAATCCTTTTCCAAAATTCGGGTCAATTTGAACACTGGCTTCAAAATCTTGATTGGCAAGTGCATATTTTTCTTGTTGGAAATAAATATTTCCACGATTGTATAAAGCATTTAGCTCTTTGGCATTTTTGGATAAGCTTTTTGTAAAGTCGGCAAGCGCGGCATCCGATTTCCCCAAAGCAGCTTGCACGATTCCACGTTGTAGATAAGCGGCACTTGAGTCGGGTTGTAACTTTACTGCAGCTTCCGTCGGCGCTAAAGCGGCATTCCATTGTCCTTGTTCCATTTCCAATGCCCCCAGGTTTAATTGTGCCGCATAAAGTGAGGGTTTTAATTCAATGGCTTTTTGGTAGTTGGTGCGCGCCTCGTCCCAACTTTTCTCTTGAAAAGCGATAACTCCTTGCAGATTGTAGGCTTCCGCTAATCCTGGATTTTTTTCAAGGGCTTTCTTGATGGCTTCTTTAGCGGATACTGTTTCTCCTTTTTGTAGGCGGTTTTTAGCTTCTTGCAGCCAGGAATCGGCATCTGAAGAACAGGCGAGTAAGAAGAAGGAAAGGCAGATAGTGGAAAGGATTCGCATATTTTTAATTTGAAATTAAAGTTAAGGGGTATTCGGAAATTATTGGCATATATTTTGAAAAAAGCGCAGATTTTGCCATATTTGCATCGGCAAATTACCAGCTCCCGCTGAA
>JACCDX010443945.1_pt1 | contig 40229 bp, 27 predicted proteins | sample 7449681 | NCBI WGS metagenome assembly JACCDX01 (sample SAMN15323450, study PRJNA562643) | freshwater metagenome | isolation source: river surface water | place: USA:Blue River Watershed | collected 2017-08-18
CCGGCGCCATCATCAACCGCGCCGCTCTGGACGTGGAGGCTGTTCGAATTTCGCAAAAACAAGTCAACGACTTTGTGACTGAGGTCGACTTGGCCAGCGAAAACGCCATCATCGAAACCTTGCTGACTGCCTATCCGCATCACGGCATTTTGGCAGAAGAGTCTGGCAAAACACACGGCAACCCCGATGCCGACCATGTTTGGATCATCGACCCTCTTGATGGCACCACCAACTTCATTCACGGCTTTCCTGTTTATTGCGTCAGCATTGCGCTAGCCGTCAATGGCAAAGTCGAACAAGCCGTGGTCTACGACCCCTCACGCAACGATTTGTTCACGGCCACCAAGGGCCGCGGCGCTTACATGAACGACCGCCGCTTGCGCACCAGCAAGCGCACGCAAATGCATGAATGTCTGATCTCCACCGGTTTCCCTTTCCGTCCGGGTGACAACTTCAATCAGTATTTGCGCATGATGGGCGATGTGATGCAACGCACTGCTGGCCTCCGCCGCCCTGGTTCCGCCGCTTTGGATTTGGCCTATGTGGCTGCTGGTTTTACAGATGCGTTCTTTGAAACAGGCTTGCAGCCTTGGGACGTCGCAGCAGGTTCTTTGTTGGTCACGGAGGCCGGCGGCCTGGTCGGCAATTTCACAGGCGAGGCCGACTTCTTGGAGCAAAAAGAATGCTTGGCGGGCACCCCCAAAATTTATGGCCAATTGGTGCCGATCCTCAGCAAATACAGCAAGTTTGCCAGCGCTGGCGAAAAAGCGTCTGTGCGTGCTGCCGATGCCAAAGATGCTGAGGCAATTCAAGCACGCCAAGACTCAACCGACAGTCCCTTTTAAGCCATGACAGACGCGCTCGACTTGAGTGCCCACACCCCCATGATGCAGCAGTATTTGCGCATCAAGGCGGAGTTTCCTGACACCCTGGTTTTTTACCGAATGGGTGACTTTTACGAATTGTTCTTTGAAGACGCCGAGCGAGCTGCCGGCCTCATGGACATCACCCTCACTCACCGCGGCCAAACGGCTGGCAAACCCATTGCCATGGCGGGTGTGCCTTTTCATTCTGTTGAAAACTACCTGGCCAAGCTCATCAAGTTGGGCGAATCGGTCGCCATTTGCGAACAAGTGGGCGATGTCGCCACCAGCAAAGGCCCAGTTGAACGCAAGGTGGTACGGGTTGTCACACCAGGCACCCTCACAGACACCGAGTTGTTGTCCGACAAAAACGAAGCCATTTTGTTGTCGCTGCACATTGCGCCTCGCAATGTCTGCGGTTTGGCATGGCTGAGCGTCACGCAGGGTGTCTTGCACTTGGCTGAATGCACGCATGATGAATTAAACGATTGGCTTGAGCGCATCGCGCCAAGCGAGCTGTTGGTCAGTGCAGGTATCACCCCCAAGTGGGAGCAGCAACTTCAATCCATGCGCCTTGGTCAACGTGGTTTGCCCTTGTCTCTGACTTTGCGTCCCGACTTTCAATACGACACTGGCTTGGGCCACGACAAGCTCATCAAACAACTCAATGTGGCCAGCCTGGCGGCTTGGGATGCCGACAAGCTCAGTCATGCACATGCCGCGGCAGGTGCCTTGCTCACCTATGCAGAACACACGCAAGGCAGAGCGTTGCCCCATGTGTCTCAACTCAAGGTGCAAAAGGCCAATGACCTGATTGATCTGCCCAATAGCACACGCCGTAATCTGGAGCTCACGCAAACATTGCGCGGCGAAGATTCGCCCACTCTTTTCTCTTTGCTAGACACCTGCATGACTGGCATGGGAAGTCGCCAGCTCAAACAATGGCTGCTGAACCCACCCCGAGACCGTCAAATTGCGGCAGATCGATTGGCAGCCATCAGCCAATTGAACGACAACAGCGCAGCTGCCCACAGTGGCGTTGCCATTTGGAATCGACTGCGCGAACAACTCAAAGGCGCAAGCGATGTAGAACGCATCACTGCGCGAATTGCGCTCAGGCAAGTTCGACCCCGCGAATTGGTGGCGCTTAAAAACGCACTCATTCGTTCGTCCAAGTTGGCGGTTCATTTGCAAGAAACGCTGGGCCACCTATCGCCCACTAAGCTCTTGCACGACATCCATTTCGATTTGCAACCACCCACGGGATTGATCGATATCTTGCAACAAGCCTTGCTAGAGGAGCCTGCCAATTTAATCCGTGATGGCGGTGTGATGGCGCAGGGTTTGGACACTGAGCTGGACGAGTTGCGCGCTATCCAAACCAACTGCGACGACTTTTTGCTTGAATTAGAAACACGCGAAAAAGCGCGAACTGGCATTGCCAATCTGCGTGTTCAATTCAACAAGGTGCACGGCTTTTACATCGAAGTGACACAAGGTCAAATCGACAAAGTCCCCGACGACTACCGTCGTCGCCAAACATTGAAAAATGCAGAGCGGTTCATCACGCCTGAGCTCAAAGCCTTTGAAGACAAGGCCTTGTCTGCCCAAGAGCGCGCACTTGCCAGAGAAAAGTATTTGTACGAGCTCTTGCTTGACAGACTGCAAATTCACATTCAAACGCTCACCAAATTGGCGCAAGCCATGGCGCAATTGGACGCCCTGTGCACACTCACTGAGCGTGCGACCACCCTCAATTGGTGCGCACCTCAATTTGCCAAAGAGCCCTGCATAGAGATTCGCCAAGGACGTCATCCGGTGGTGGAAGCGCGCTTGGCCGAAACCTCGGGTGGCAGCTTCATTGCCAACGATTGCTTGATGCACAGCAAGCAACGCCTGCAAATCATCACTGGCCCCAACATGGGAGGCAAATCAACCTACATGCGGCAGGTGGCATTGATTGTGCTTTTGGCAAGCATCGGCAGTCATGTGCCCGCCAGCAGTTGCAGGGTAGGCCCCATTGACGCCATTCACACGCGCATCGGCGCTGCCGATGACTTGGCCAATGCGCAATCAACCTTCATGCTGGAGATGACAGAAGCCGCTCAGATTTTGCACAGTGCCTCGCCCCTGTCTTTGGTCCTCATGGACGAAATTGGTCGCGGTACTTCCACCTTTGATGGCTTGGCATTGGCCAGTGGCATTGCGACGCACTTGCACGACAAGACCCAAGCTTTCACCTTGTTTGCGACACACTACTTCGAGTTGACAGAGTTTCCTGCCACTCACCACGCTGCGCTGAACATGCATGTAGGTGCTACAGAATCGGGCAACGACATTGTGTTTTTGCATGAATTGCAAGCGGGTCCGGCCAGCAAGAGCTATGGCGTTCAAGTGGCCAAGTTGGCCGGCATGCCGACAGGTGTTCTGAACCATGCACGCCACACTTTGACGGCACTTGAAGCAGGCGCCAACCAAAATCGAGTGCAAGTCGACCTGTTTGCAACGCCGCCAGACACTGAAACCAATGCACCTTCACTGCTCGAGTCGGCATTGAACCAAATTGACCCTGACGCATTGAGCCCTCGCGAAGCTTTGGAGGCTTTGTACAGCCTGAAGCGGGTTTTGAAGCGATCAGAAAATTAACACTGTCTTTAGGAAATCCAATGACCTATTGCGTCGCTATCAAAACACGAGCTGGTTTGGTTTTTTTGTCCGACTCGCGCACCAATGCGGGCTTAGACATGATCAGCACCTACCGCAAGATGATCATCTATGAGAAAAAGGGTGATCGCTTCATGGTCTTGCTGTCGGCAGGCAATTTGAGCATTTCACAATCTGTTCGCGAAATGCTGCAGGTTGAGAAAATTGTGGACCATCCTGATGCTGAACCCATCACCATTTGGAATGCCAAAAGCATGTTCGATGCCGCTCGCGTTTTAGGCGCAGCGGTTCGCCATGTGCACGAGCGTGATGCTGCTGCGCTCAAAGCAGGTGGCGTTGACTTCAATGTCTCCATGATTTTTGGTGGGCAAATCAAAGGCGAAGGGATGCGCCTGTATCAAATTTATTCACCCGGCAATTTCATTGAAGCAACCGCTGAAACACCCTATTTCCAAATTGGTGAATCCAAATACGGCAAGCCTGTTTTAGACCGTGTCATCACGCCACTCACACCCCTAGATGAAGCCGCAAAATGTGCTTTGGTCTCGATGGACTCCACGCTCAAGTCAAACCTTTCAGTGGGTCTGCCCTTGGACATGGTTGTTTATGAAGCCGATAAATTGGAAAGCGATCGCATTGTCTGCATTGACGAGCAAAACCCTTACTTCAACATGCTGCGCGATAACTGGGGCAAAAAACTTCGAGAGATGTTTGACAGTTTGGAAGATCCCGTTTGGAATGGTGATGCCACTGACATTCCATTGAAAAAAGTAGGCAAACATTCTCCGCTGAAGAAAATTTCTACGCCCGAAGAAAAGTTGATCTGATGGCCAGTCTCATCTTTTCACACGGCAACGGATTTCCTGCCAGTACCTATCGCAGCCTCACAAACGATTTGATTCGGCGTGGCTTCAAAGTCAAATCGATTGAAAAATTAGGTCACCAAGAACAATTTCCAGTGACCAGTAATTGGCCGCATTTGGTCCAAGAGTTGGCAGAGTTTGCCAAACAATCGATTCAGGAAACAGGCGAAACGCCCTTCATGGTAGGTCACTCGTTGGGTGGCTTGCTGAGTTTGATGTGCGCCTCCAAACATCCCAAATTGTGTGCGGGTGTGGTGTTGCTTGACTCGCCAGTGGTGGGCGGTTGGAAAGCCAGCGCCCTACAGTTGGCCAAAAAAACCAATTGGATTGAGTCTGTCAGTCCCGGCAGAATTAGCCAAACCAGGCGTCAACATTGGCCCGACGTTGAAGCTGTCATGGCCCATTTCCAACACAAACGCGCTTTTTCAAATTGGCACCCTGATGCACTCCGAGATTATGCAGAGCACGGCACCCTTGAAGAAGATGGGCAAAGGGTCTTGAGCTTTGACAGGCGCATCGAGACGGCAATTTACAACACATTGCCGCACAATTTGCCATCGCTTTTAAAGCGTCATCCCTTAAAGTGCGGCGTGGCATTTATAGGTGGCACGCGCTCAAGAGAAATGCGTTTGGTGGGTTCCGACTTAACCGACAAAGTTTCTAAGGGGCGTGTCATGTGGCTAGACGGCACGCATTTGTTTCCCATGGAAAAACCCATCGCAACGGCTGCGGCTGTGGAGTCTGCACTGAGAAACTTGGGTGCAACACCAGCCTGAGCCAATGCGTTCAGCGCAAAGTGTTCAAGCCGACCAGTCAACCACACCGGTCCATGCTGTTGCCAAGACGACCAAACCAAACACAATTCGGTACCAGGCAAAGATTTCAAAGCTGTTGCTTGCAATGTACTTAAGCAACCAACGAACACAAATCCAAGCACTGATGAAAGACACGATCAAGCCGGTTGCAAACATCGGAATGTCCTCAACAGACAAAAGCGCTCTTTCTTTGTAAAGGCTGTAAACACCCGCACCAATGAGTGTCGGGATGGCCAAGAAGAATGAGAAGTCTGTGGCCGCCTTGCGCGAAAGTCCCAGCAACATACCGCCAATGATGGTGGCACCGCTTCGGCTGGTTCCTGGGATCATGGCGAAGCACTGAACCAAGCCCACCATGAGTGCATCACGTCCGCGCATGTCTTCCACAGCGCGAATGCGAATGCTTGAGGGCGGTCTTCTTTCGGCCCACAAAATAATGAAACCGCCCACGATGAAAGTGGTGGCAACCACCCAAGGCGTAAAAAGGTGCTCTTTGATGAGTTTGCCAAACAACAAGCCCAAGACCACAGCAGGCAAGAATCCGATGAAAACATTCAGGACAAAGCGCTGCGCCTCTAATTGATAGGGCAAGGCCTTGACTGTGGAAGTGATTTTTTGCCAATAAACCAAAATGACGGCGAATATCGCGCCCGTCTGAATTGCGATATCAAACACTTTGGCTTTTTCGTCATGAAAGCCCATCAAGGACCCTGCCAAAATCAGATGCCCTGTTGATGAGATGGGTAAAAATTCAGTCAGACCCTCAACCACCCCCATCACAGCGGCTTTGGCCAGCAACATTAAATCCAACTCTGCTCCTTGAATATGCTGCCATTATCGCTCTTGAATGGCCCTAAAATTGAGTCATGAGCACAGCCAATTCCAAAGCCAATCCACCGGGCACCCCAGAGGATGCACACAAGGTCAGTAACTTTTTGCGTCAAATCATTGAATCTGATTTGGCGCAAGGCACCTACGCACATCGCAAGTGGGCTGGCTCGCCTGGGGATGCGGCGCATCACGCCAGTGGCAGCCCCGATCCAGCCAAAATACGCACCCGCTTTCCGCCCGAACCCAATGGCTACTTGCATGTGGGACATGCCAAAAGTATCTGTCTGAACTTTGGCTTGGCACGCGACTATGGTGGCGTTTGCCACATGCGATTTGACGACACCAACCCCGAAAAAGAAGACACTGAATACGTCAATTCCATTTTGGATGCCGTCAAATGGTTAGGCTTCAATTGGGATGCCAACGGCACATCGCACCTTTACCAAGCCAGCGATTACTTCGACTTCATGTACCGTGCAGCTGAACACTTGGTTCAAGCCGGTCTGGCTTATGTGGATGAGCAAAGCCCAGAGGACATGCGCCTTAACCGTGGCGACTTCAACACCCCTGGCAAAGACAGTCCTTTTAGGACGAGAACTCCCGCCGAAAACCTCACTCGCTTCCGTGAAATGCGTGATGGCAAACTGGCTGACGGCGCTGCCGTGCTGCGCGCCAAAATTGACATGGCCTCGCCCAACATCAACATGCGCGATCCAGCCATCTACCGCATTCGCCGCGCCACCCACCACAACACTGGGGACGCATGGTGCATCTACCCGATGTACACCTTTGCACATCCCATTGAAGACGCACTCGAGCAAATTACCCACAGCATTTGCACTTTGGAATTTGAAGACCAGCGCCCGTTCTACGACTGGCTCATGGCGCGTTTAAGCGAACCCCATACCCTACCGAATGGCGCGCAGCTGGACGCCCTCTTGTCTGCACCCAGCCCCAAGCAATACGAATTTGCACGCCTCAACCTCAGCTATGTCGTAACCAGCAAACGCAAATTGGCACAACTGGTCAATGAAGGCAAAGTCAATGGCTGGGACGACCCGCGCATGCCCACCATTGTGGGTTTGCGACGCCGCGGCTACACCCCCGAGAGCCTGCAACTTTTTGCTGACCGCATTGGTGTCACCAAAAGTGACTCATGGATTGACTACAGCACGCTGGAAGGATGCCTGCGTGACGATCTCGACCCCAAGGCTGCACGCGCCATGGCCGTGCTCGACCCTGTTCAATTGACCATCAGCAACTGGGATGAACTGATGGGAGAAGGCACATTGGATGACTGCCATGCCCCCGTTCACCCACATCATGCAGAGCTGGGCCAACGTCACTTCAAATTTGGCAAGCACCTTTGGATTGAACGCACCGATTATGAGGAAGTCCCTGCCAAAGGTTTTTTCCGTCTGTTCCCAGGCAACAAGGTTCGCTTGAAGTACGGTCATGTCATTGAGTGCACCGGCGCCAACAAAAACGCCAATGGTCAAGTGACCGAGGTTCTGGCGCAACTCATTCCAGATACAAAAAGCGGTACACCTGGGTCAGACAGCGTCAAAGTGAAGGGGGTCATTACTTGGGTTGCCCAAGCCGACGCCATCCAAGCCGAAGTGCGTCTCTATGACCGATTGTTCACTGAGGCCAACCCCGACGCGGGCGGTAAAGACTTTTTGGCAAGCTTGAATCCAGACAGCTTGAAAGTGATTCAGGCTTATGTGGAGCCTTCTTTAGCCAGCAGCAAGCCCGATGACAAATTCCAGTTTGAACGACACGGCTACTTTGTGGCCGATCGCTCAGACCACCAAGGTAACAAGCCTGTGTTCAACCGAAGCACAGGCCTGAAAGACACCTGGAGCAAGTAAAGAATTAGCCTGCGCTTAAAACGTACAAAGCCACTGTGCTGATGACGCCCACCAACCAAGCCAGTGAGCGCAGTTTGTCTTTGTCCATCAAATAGCAGGCCACATAGGCCACGCGGGCCACAACAAAAATGCCTGTCCACATCTGGACGAGGTCAGTGTCAACTTTTGACAGCAAGGCCAACAAAACGCCGATGGCATACAAAGGAAAAGCCTCAAAGCAGTTGGCCTGAGCTGCATTGGCGCGCGCCCTGTAACCTGTTTGCTTGGCCAACCAGTCTCGTGGGTTGTGGTTGTCGTAGTTCTTTTGACCGGCCTTGGCAATGCCGGCACAAATCCAAGGCATGGCACCCGCCAACAAAATAGAAGCGATTGGTAAATTCATAAGAACCTTCAAAGAGATGAACAATTCTCCCACTCAATTTGGGCAAAGTGAAGTGAATTTACTTGAAATGACGATGCACCAAGCCCTAAACTGTGATCTTGGCCATATCCCCATTGAAGTCACTTAGAATTTGGGGTCTACCTTGTTCCGTACAGGAAAAATTCCATGTTTTTGCATTCGATTCGTGTTTCATTGATGGCATTTGTCGCCGCGCTTATTTTGACGGCTTGTGGTGGTGGCTCCTCCAGCAAACCACAACCGCCCGTGGGTGGTATTACTGTGGTCGCAGCCGACAGCGAAGTTACCATTACTTGGCAAGAAACACCTGGCGTCGAGTACTGGATTTTTGCATCCCCCAACAGCCCCAATTTAAACCTCAGCAATTGGCTGGCCACTGTAGGCTCCAGTTATCGCCTGAAAGTCACATCACCCTACACCGTCACTGGACTGACCAATGGCACACCCTATTCGTTCTTTTTAACGGGCCGCATCAATGGCGGTCCTGGCAGTGATGCAACGCCGACTGTCATTGCCACACCCAGGCTTGCTGGCATCGAGTGGACGCCTGGCACCACCTTGAATACTGGCAACAAAACAGCCATGGCCTATGGCGGCATCGTCGACTCAGCCACCAACACCTTTGTTTACAGATACATTGCAGCAGGCAATGGGGGTCGCTTGTACAACGCCTCTAGCATTGCCTCTTGGACTTCTTTGACCTCACCAGTCTCAAACGACTTGTATGCAGCAGAGTTTGCACTGGCCAAGTTCATTGCTGTAGGCGCAGGTGGCAAAGTCGTCACTAGCGGTGACGGACAAACTTGGGGCGAGGTCAGCAGCCTCACCACGCAAAATTTAAACGCCCTCGCCTCCAGTGGCAGCGCCGTAGTGGCTGTTGGTGACAACGGCAGCATCATCACCTCGACGGATGGCGTCACTTGGAAACTGGCCACCAGCGTTCCTACTTCAGCCCATCTCTACGCCGTCAACTTTTCCAATGCAGGCAAATGGGTGGCTGTGGGTGCAGGCGGCACCATCCTGAGCAGCACCGATGGCTTCACGTGGACCGCTCAAACATCCAACACCACAGCCGACCTCAAAGGCATTGGCTCTAACTCAACTTATACGAATGGCGTCACCACCTACAATTTTGTGGCGGTCGGTGCAGCGGGTACCGTAATGACCAGTCCAGACGCAGTCACTTGGACGCGACAAACGATCAACACCAACGCGTCATTGAATGCTTTGTCTTATGTCAATCAGTTCATGGCCGTGGGCAGCAACGGCACCATCATCACCAGTTCAGATGGCATCACTTGGACATCGAGAACTTCAAACTCAACTGAAAATCTGACCACACTGATTCGTGCCAGCAATCAGTACATTGCCGTGAGCGATACAGGAAAAATTCTTTATTCAAAGTAATTGTTGTTCACAACAACGTCGATCAAAGACAAGAAAAAGGCCTTCACGAGAAGGCCTTTTTTGTGGGTCGCTCTTAAGCTTCGATGTCGAGCTCTTGTATTTTGCGAGTGATGGTATTGCGACCAATGCCCAACTTGACTGCAGCTTCAATTCTTCGTCCGCGTGTGGTGGCCAAAGCAGCTTGAATGAGCAGCGATTCAAAACGACGCGACAAAACATCCCAAACGTCTTGGCGATCTGTCCCTAACAATTGCAGGGCTTCGACCTCCAATGCACTTTCCCAACCGGCATGCGCACCTAGGTTAATGAGGCTGGGCGGCATAGAGGGCAAGTCAGACGCTGGTGGTGCATCTTTGACACTCAATGCATCATTGCCTTGCGTTGGGTCAATGGTCGTTTTTTCAGCGCTGGGCGCCAAAACCTCTGGCGGCAGATCTTTGGCTTCGATCATTTGCGCCGGTGCCATGACCGTCAACCAATGGCAAATGTTTTCAAGTTGACGCACATTGCCTGGAAAATGAAAGTGGCTCAGGATGTCCAAGGCTTGGTCTGAAATGCGTTTGGCTTCGACGCCCAACTGCTGCGCACTTTGTAGCAAGAAATGTTTGGTCAAGACTTGCACGTCTTCGCGTCTTTCACGCAAAGCTGGCAAACGCAACCGAATGACATTGAGACGATGGAACAAGTCCTCGCGGAAGACACCTTCTTTCACGCGCTGTTCTAGATCTTGGTGGGTGGCAGCAATGACCCGCACATTGGCTTTGACAGCCGTGTGACCGCCCACCCTGTAAAAATGTCCATCCGACAATACGCGGAGCAATCGCGTTTGAAGGTCAAATGGCATGTCGCCAATTTCGTCTAAAAACAGCGTACCACCATCGGCTTGTTCAAAACGACCCCGCCTAGAAGTTTGAGCACCTGTAAAGGCACCACGTTCGTGACCAAAGAGCTCGCTCTCCAAAAGGTCCTTAGGGATGGCCGCGGTATTGATGGCCACAAAGGGCCCGTTGGCGCGGGGCGAATGTTTGTGCAAAGCACGGGCCACCAGTTCTTTACCCGAGCCTGATTCACCTGTGATCATGACTGTGACATTGCTTTGGGACAATCGCCCAATGGCTCTGAACACATCTTGCATGGCGGGTGCTTGGCCCAGCATTTCAGGTGTGCTTGCCATTAACTCTTCGGCTACTTCCTCGCGTTGACTTTCCTCTAAAGCGCGTCGAATCAGTTCAATGGCTTTGGGCAAGTCAAAAGGCTTGGGCAGGTATTCGAAGGCACCATTTTGGAAGGCCGACACTGCGCTGTCCAAATCGGAAAATGCCGTCATGATGATGACTGGCAGGCCTGGCAATTTTTGCTTGACCTCGGTCAGCAAATCCAATCCAGAGCCGCCAGGCATGCGGATGTCACTGACCAGTACTTGGGGCACTTCATGACCATCCCCTGAGTTCAAGGCTGCCAGTACTTCTTTGGGATTGGTAAAGCTCCGTGTGCTCAGGCCCTCACGCAGAAGCGCTTTCTCTAAGACGAATCGAATGGATTGGTCATCGTCTACGATCCAGATAGGCTTCATGGGTCTCAACTTTCTTTAAAAAGATACCAAGATCCGATATCAGATCAAGGCAACGGAATCAAAATCTTAAAGTCTGTGCGACCTGGAACGCTTTCACACTCGATCGATCCGTGGTGCTGCTGGACAAATGTTTGCGCCAATGTCAGACCCAAGCCAGAGCCACCTTCTCTTCCCGAAATGAGCGGAAAGAAAATTCGGTCTTTGATCGAGTCTGGAACACCAGGCCCGTTGTCAATGACATGCAATTCCAATGCCAGACGATAGCGTTGCTTGCCAAAAGTACTTTGTCTTGCAATTCGGGTCTTAAAGGTCAACTCAGCGGTTCCTTCTTGGACCTTGTCAGCCAATGCCAGGGCGGCATTGTGAGCAATGTTCAGAACCGCTTGAATGAGTTGCTCAAGATCACCTCTGAATTCAGGAATAGAGGTGTCGTAGTCGCGAACTACTCTCAAGCCTTTGGGAAACTCAGAGACGATGAGCGATCGAACGCGCTCACAGACTTCATGAATGTTGACATCGCCCACCACATGCGGCCTTCTGTGAGGCGCCAGCAAGCGATCGACCAAGATTTGTAAGCGGTCAGCTTCCCGAATAATGACTTGCGTGTATTCCGTCAATTCTTTGGAATCCATCTCCATTTCCAGGAGTTGCGCTGCACCTCGAATGCCTCCCAAAGGATTTTTAATTTCATGCGCTAAGTTGCGAATCAATTCCTTGTTGGCTTGCGCTTGATCAAGCAGGCGCTCTTCCCGATCTTGTTTGGTTTGCTGCTGAATGGGCAACATCTCAATGATGATTTCACCTGGCAAATCTGACTGGGCCACAATGACATGGACTGGCAAGCTGTCTTCTTGCTTGACGCGCAACAATTCTGAGTCGTAGCGCAAGGCCGCGAATTCATTGGCTTTAGCACCGGCCAATGCATGCATTAACGGTTTTGAGTCTGTGAAAAAATTGAGGAAGGATTGACCTTCCAGGCTTCGACGCGACTGACCAATGACGTCCTCTAGTTCTGCGTTCACAAACACAATGACACCCTCATGGGTCAAAACGGCAATGGGCGTGGGCAACCAATCAAAGGCTTGGAAGCGCAAGTTTTGAGGCTCATGCTGTTTGAGGGACTTGATGGGTGCGGTCATCTGTGTCTCGTCCCTCTCACTTGATCTGGGCATTGGCAACGGGTGACGCATAGCGAGCAATCTCGCGCTGCAATGCTTGCAAATCTCGCTCAATGCGATCCAAGTTGGATTTCAAGGCGGCAACTCTTTGGAGGTATTGCGCTTGGTGACGACTCTCACCTTCTAACAAAGCAGGCTGACCGTGGTTGTAATTGCGCACCAATTCGGCGTGTTGCAACATGAGTTTTTGACGCTCATCCTCCAGAATAGTGCGCGCCTGTGTCTGGCGTTGGTGCACATTTGGCGGAATGGATGAAACCGTCTGTGCGGTTTCAGATGGCCTGTCACCAGCGCTCACCACAGCATTTGGTTTGTTTAAATTCTGAACTTTTGTGCCAGCAATTTGTGTGTGATTTGAAATCTCAATCTTCTGACAAAGCGCTGGATTTTTTGGCTGGTTGGTCAGCTCCTGACCACATTGATACACCGCTTGTTCTGCACTCGCAGAGAAAGCTGACAACGCACACCACACAAACATCCCGCCTTGCAGCGTGATCTTTAAGCGTGAAGAAAAATCGAAGTGCATTGTTTCATTTTCAAAATAAAAAAGGACGGCCTGAGCCGTCCTTTTTGAGGGTCGGGCTCAGGTGCCCCAACTCGCTGCAAATTACAGTGAGTAGTACATCTCGTATTCGATGGGGTGTACCGCTTGACGGAAGCGTGTGACTTCACCCATTTTCAATTCAATGTAAGCGTCAAGCATGGAGTCTGTGAACACGCCGCCTTTTGTGAGGAAGGCACGGTCTTTGTCCAAATACTCGAGCGCTTGATCCAAGCTGTGGCAAACGGTTGGCACCAATGCATCTTCTTCGGGAGGCAAATGGTACAAATCTTTGGTTGCAGCTTCGCCTGGATGGATCTTGTTTTCCACGCCGTCCAAACCAGCCATCATCAATGCCGCGAAGCAGAGGTAAGGGTTGGCCATTGGATCTGGGAAGCGCGCTTCAATGCGGCGACCTTTGTCAGATGCAACGTGAGGAATGCGAATAGAAGCAGAACGGTTGCGGCTAGAGTAAGCCAACTTCACAGGTGCTTCAAAACCAGGCACCAAACGCTTGTAGCTGTTGGTGGTGGGGTTGGTAATGGCGTTCAAAGCACGAGCGTGCTTGATGATGCCGCCGATGTAGTACAAGGCGTAGTCTGACAAACCAGCGTAGCCGTTGCCAGCGAACAAGTTCTTGCCGTCTTTCCAGATGGACTGGTGAACGTGCATGCCGGAACCGTTGTCACCGACCAAAGGCTTGGGCATGAAAGTGGCAGTTTTGCCGTAGGCATTGGCCACGTTCCAAACCACATACTTCAATGTTTGAGTCCAGTCAGCGCGCTCAACCAAAGTGCTGAAGCGTGTACCGATTTCGTTTTGACCTGCGCCAGCCACTTCGTGGTGGAACACTTCAACAGGAATGCCCATGGATTCGAGAATCATGACCATCTCTGCACGGATGTCTTGTGTGCTGTCAACGGGAGGCACTGGGAAGTAGCCACCTTTGACGGTTGGACGGTGGCCGCGGTTGCCGCCTTCCATTTTCTTGCCTGTATTCCAAGGGGCTTCGTAGTCGTCGATCTTGAAGAACGTACCAGACATGTCGCTGCCGAAACGGACGTCGTCGAACAAGAAGAATTCTGGCTCGGGTCCGAAGTAAGCCGTGTCACCCAAACCGGAAGCCTTCAAGTAGGCTTCAGCGCGCTTGGCGATAGAACGTGGGTCGCGGTCGTAGGCTTTGCCATCACCGGGTTCCAACACGTCGCAACCCAAGATCAAAGTTGTTTCTTCGAAAAAGGGATCGATGTTGGCTGTGATGGGATCGGGCATCAACAACATGTCGGAGGCTTCGATGCCTTTCCAACCGGCGATAGAAGAACCGTCGAACGCGTGGCCGTCAGTGAACTTGCTTTCGTCAAAGTGAGAAATTGGCACGGAAACGTGCTGTTCTTTGCCACGGGTATCGGTGAAGCGGAAGTCAACAAACTTGACTTCGTTGTCCTTCACCATCTTCATTACGTCTGCGACGGTCTTTGCCATCAGAATCTCCTAAGGATGGATGTTGATAATTGGTTCTTCGGGCTTGCAGTTTTTATGCCAACAAAGGCAAGACGCCACAAATTCCCAAGAGCGCTATTGTGCCCCGAGGACAGGGTTATGACGAAGCTGCCTGCATGATTTTTTAGTGCGCACGCATGCACCATCCAAAAGCAATTAAGCACCATTATAGTGCACTACCACTTAACGCACCATTTCGGGGCCAAACTCAACTTTGAAGGGTTGAAGGCCCGTTTTCAAGGCTGCAAAAGCCTCTGCAGAAAGACTCTCCTCGCCTTTGACGCCCAGTTCAATGTGTTTTCCCCATTGAGGATGGTCCACGCTTGGCAGACTGAAGACTTTGACACCTGGAAATTGCAACTCAATGGCTTCCATCAAGGGGGTTAGGGTTGCCTCCATGGCACCAAACACAATGACGGAACGCTCAGCACGTTTCGGGGCAGCTCCCCAGCTTTGGCAATAGACGTCCAGTTTGTCTTGCATCATGGGCCAGGCCATGACGGGGAAGCCCGGCACAAAATGAACCATGCCCTGACCTGCACCGCGGCATGTGAAACCCGGAATTTTGTTGTACGGGTTGTGAATGATCTGCGCGCCTTGCGGGAACATGCCCATGTTCAAGCGATGCTGGTTGTCTGCGCGGTCAGGCTCATAGGGCAAACCTTGCTCTAGGGCCACATCGCGCACGCGCTCCAATATCAGCGCCTTGGCCTCAGCTTGCAATGCCAGTGGCACGCCCAAAGCTTTGGCGGCACATTGCCGGGTGTGGTCGTCGGGTGTTGCGCCAATGCCCCCGCATGAAAACACCACATCACCCGATGCAAAGGCTCGCGCCAAAACGGCTGTGATGCGCTCTGGCGAATCCCCCACGTACTCTGCCCATGACAACTGCAAACCACGCTCGGTGAGCAACTCGATGAACTTGGGAAGGTGCTTGTCGGCACGTTTGCCTGACAAAATTTCATCGCCAATGATGATCAGGCCAATGGCAGGTGCAGGCTGCGTGGCCTTCACTGGCGTGTGATTCAAGGAGGTCATGCGAGCCTTGTGGTGTTCAATGAAAGCGAATGCCTTCAAGCATTCAATATTTTGGATTCGACATCGACGATGTCGGCGGCTTGGGTTGAATCCTTGCGCCAAGTTGCAGGCGGCTCCGCACGAACTTGTGAGAGCGCATCGAGCAAGAAATGCACAAACCAAAGTGCTGAAAAAATAAACACCAGGGTGTAAATCCAAACTGCAATGGGAATGAGGACCACAAAGGCAGCCACAAACAAGGCGCCTGAGGCCCATACCAAGCTGGGCGCCGCACCCATCAGGCCCGTGATCACTCCCATGACGAGTAACTGAAAACGATAGCGTCGCATCAACTCTAAGCGTTCGGCGCGAGAGGCATGGTCGGCCAACACGTCATAGGTCATGACGCGATAAGTCAACCAACCCCAGATGAGTGCGGGCATCACCATGGCCATGGGAGGCAACCACCACAGAGGCAAGGTCAAAACCAAAGCACCCAAGGCCAACACCACAGACAAAAGAGACCAAGCCACACCATGCAACATCGATCCGCCGCGCTTGCGTTCGAGCTGCACAAAACGTCGATCGGCCACCATGTTCACCAAGGCGGGTGTCATCATGAAGGAGACGGCCAACAAAGACATCACCACCACCAATGGGGTGACAGCCACAATCAGCAGCAAGGGGGGCACGACCGATTTCAGGCTCATCAAGCCCATGCGCTCTAACCAAAGCCAAGCCCAGTCTAAGGTGCTGCTGGCATCCATCCAAACACGCACACTTTGCAATGCGGCATCCCAGTACAACGCCCCTAAGCCCATCACAATGACCATCATCAAGATCAAAGGAACCAGCGACAAGAAGATCACTTTGGGGTGAAAGCAATAAGCAACAGCTCGCCAAAAAGAATCGGCCATGTTCCTCATGCGTTTTGCCTCCGCTCAAAAAGGCGAACCAAACCTAATTTCTGCTGCGTCCAATAACCACGGCCATAGTCTCGCCCTTCTTCGACTTGATCGCGAACGCCCGTGGGGTCGTAGCGATCGGAAAAATCAGCGGTTTTGAATAGCATGTCCCACCATGGAAAGAGAACCCCAAAATTGTGGCCACCCAAAGTTTTTCGTCCTGCTGATTCGTGCCCAATGCCAATGCTGTGATGCAGGCGGTGAAAACGCGGACTGATCAACAAGCGATCGCCCAGCCAGCCAAAACTGCATTTGAAATTGGCGTGCTCTAAGTTCTCCCACAACTGACTGACGGCCACCAAAGCTACAAACTGGCCAGGGCCGACGCCAATCAACTTGGCCACGATAGACAGCAGCATGGCTGTGATCACATCATCGAGCAGGTGATTTCGATTGTCTGTCCACAGCGTCATGTGGCGCTGCGAATGATGCAACGAGTGCAAAGCCCACCAACGGTTGAACTGGTGCTGACCGCGGTGAATCAGGTAGTGCACCAAATCAAAAACAATCAAGTACAGCACAAAACTCACGGCAGCCTGATCGGTGACACCCGGCCAGATGGCATCGATGTTCAAAGTGGGAAACCCTTCAACCCGAAGCACGCCAAAGCCTGTTTCAATGGCATTTTCAAACGTGAAAAACATGAACAACTTGAACAAGCCCAAACGCTGGACCAAGGTGTAAATGACATCTACACGCACGGCTGCTGTATCAGGCTGCTGTTCGATGGGACGCCATCTTTCCAAAGGAGCAATCAGGCACACCATGACCGCAATTTGAATTAAGCCCACCAACAACCAGCCCGTGCCTTCAAAAGCCACATCGAGCAGGTTGCCCGCACCGCCATTAAAGGCGATGGGTAGCACCACATTTTCAAACAGCAAGGTTTGCAAATTAGCAAACGCTTCCGTGAAAAAATTGACAACATTGGAAAGCATGTTGAAGCGTTCAGCCTAAGGAGTTTCAGTGAGGCACATCAGCCAAGAGTTTCGAATATTGCGGGTGCTGACGCAAGCTGGCAAAGCAAAAACCCTTTTCTTTCAAGCCCAAGACCAGAGGCTCCAGCACGGCAGGTGCCCACGGGTCTTGACGCGACCAGATGCCCAAATGCGCCATCAAAATATCCCCACTGCGGATGTTCTTCAGGGCACTTGCCAAAAGCTTTGGGTTGGGATGTGTTTGACTCGAAAGCTCGTCCCCTAAAAATCCTGCAGGCGACCACCCGACATGGGTGTAGCCGCAATCTTTGGCCGCCTGCAACAAAGCGGGCGATGTTTTGCCACCGGGCGCGCGAAACAAAGGCAAGGCCTTGCGCCCCGTCATGACTTCCAAACGATCACTGGCTTTCTTCAAATTGGCACAGTAATCCGCTGCGTGCCAGTTTAAATTTTGGCCATTCTGCTCACCTGCGCTAGGCCGAATTTTGAAATGTTGCGCGTCGATGTCGGCACGCCAATAGGCATGGTCATAAGTGTGGCTTGCAAAGTCGTGGCCATTGGCAGCTTGCGCTTTCCACCAAGGGGCCCAGTACTGGCCCAAGGTGCCGTCGCCCTCTTGCGTTTTTTCATGCGCCGCAAAATAGGTCACGGGCACTTGGTGCTTTTGTAACACTTGTGAGATCAGGGGCGCGACGCCCATGTGGCCCGTGTCAAAGGTCAGGTACACCGGCTTTTTGCACTGCGGCGTGGTGGGCACACCATTCAGGGCCCAAGCAGAACTTGTGAGGACTGAGGCCAACAAGCCCCAGCCCAAGCACTTCTTGCCGAGCTTACTGACGAGGCGCATGGTCTAAGGTCCACACACCATGCGGCGACTTGCCCACTTTGATTTGTCGAACCACTTTGCGCGTGCTCATGTCGATGACACTCAGTTTTTGCGCCCAACGTGATGCCAACAAAATGGTTTTGCCATCGGCCGTGATGTCCATGCAATCAGGACCGGTTGGGCCGGGGTATTGGTCCACCACGGTGAAGTTTTTGTAATCAATTTTGCTGATGGTGTTGGCCACTCGGTTGCTGACCAGCACGTGTTGTTTGTCACCAATGGCACGGAATGCATGCGCGCCCTTGCCTGTTGTGATTTTTTTGATTTTTTGTGCGGGACCGTTCGAAACGTCATAAACCTCCACCCCATCGCCGCCCGTCAAACCGATCAACAAGTGCTTGTCGTCGGGGGTGCCGAACACATCGGCGGGCATGGTGCCAGTTTTGACGCGCCACTTGATCGCTTGCGTCGCAAGATCTACTGCCACCAACTCATTGCTGTCTTGCATGGTGGCCCACACCGTGGTGCTCTTGCTGTCTATCCAAAGGTGGCTAGGTGTTTTGGAGGAAGATATGCGCTTGACCAAGGTGGGCGTTTGGCCATCCCACTTGTAAATGTCAATGTGGTTGAGGCGGTTGGCCACCGTCACAAACCATTTCATGTCAGGCGAGAAACGCAACTGGTAGGGATCCAAAATGCCTGACACCACGCGCTGAACTTCTGCTGTGCGTGGATCGATAAAAGTGAGCGAGTCGGACAGTGCGTTGGCCACAATGACCGATTTTTCGTCGGGCGTGAGGTACAAATGATGGGGCTCTTTGCCTGTTGGAATGCGTTTGGTTTCTGTCCAAGTGACGGGGTCAATCACACTGACGTTGCCATCCAGCGAATTCAAAACAAAAATGGGCGCTGGCGCTTGAACTGCGGGAGCGGCAGGTGCTGGCTGCGGCGTTGCGGACATGGCAGAAGCGATGCTGAAAGTGGCCAAGCCTAGGGAGAGTGTCAGTGCGCGAAATATCATCCCTCAAGTGTACTGGGGTATTGCAACAGCGCGTTGGGGCATGGCCTCTAACTTTGACAAATTAAGGACATTCTGATGTCAAAATGTGCGCATGACGTCACCTACTTTGATCGCCGTCAAAGGTCTTGAATTAGAGGTTCTCCACATTCCTCGCGCGCAAGCCTCGAACACCCTCTCGCCCAAACCCAGCTGTGTCTTTTTGCACGAAGGTCTGGGCAGTGTGGCCTTGTGGAAAGATTGGCCCCAAAAAGTTTGCGAAAGCTTAGATTGCGAGGGGTGGGTTTATTCACGCAGAGGTTATGGTCAGTCCGAGGGCATCCCGGATGTGCGCGGCGCTGGGCGCCTTCGTGCCGACTACATGCACCATGAAGCACAGGTGGTTTTGCCCGCTTTGCTGGCAGCCTTGAACATTCAAAGCCCCCTGCTGATCGGTCACTCAGATGGCGGCACCATCGCCTTGATTCATGCCAGTCAATTTGAGGTGGCTGCTTGCGTTGTCATGGCGCCGCATGTGATGGTGGAAGACATTTCCATTCAGGCCATTTCTCAAGCCCGAGACAACTATGACAAATTAAAGCCGAGGCTTGCGGCGTTTCACAAAGATGTCGATGTGGCGTTTTGGCAATGGAACGATGTGTGGCTGAGTGAAGAATTTAGAAGCTTCGACATTCGCCCTTTGCTGCACCACATTCAAGCCCCCTTGTTGGCCATCCAGGGCTTGGACGATGCTTACGGCACCATGGCGCAGATCGATGAGATTGCTGAGAAGGTGCCACATACCCAAGTGGTCAAGTTGTCCCAGTGTGGCCACAGTCCGCACAAAGACCAACCCGAGCAAGTGCTTCAGGCTTTGAAATATTTCTCAAGTTCGCTGGGCAAAATCCAACGCCACTGACCTGGCGCCAAATCTTCAGGCAATTGCAAATTGCCAATGGCACTGCGGTGCAAACCTTCAACCCGATTGCCTACTGCCGCCAGCATGCGTTTAACTTGGTGGTACTTGCCTTCGGTGAGCGTGAGCCTCAAATGCGTGTCCGACACTTTTTCGCAAGCTGCGGCTTTGACGGGTTTGGGGCTATCGTCCAACACCACGCCAGCCAACAATTTTTCAACTTGTCCGTGGGTGATCTCGTGCTTGGTAGTCACCTCGTACACCTTGGGCATGTGGTGCTTGGGCGAGCTCATGCGGTGAATGAATTTGCCATCATCGGTCAGCAACAACAGGCCTGTGGTGTCTTGGTCTAGACGGCCCACTGCTTGCACGCCTTGCACAGCGGCCTTTTGGGGACGCGTTCTTAAGGGCGAAGGCAGCAAGGTGTAAATGCTGGGCCATGTGGATGGCTTTTGCGAACACTCAGTGCCTGTGGGCTTGTGCAGCATGAGGTAGGCACGGTCAAAGTACGGCCACTCGGTGCCCTGCACTTTGAACTTGAGGTTTTCGGGGTCGAAGAAAGCGCCGGGGTCTTCTTGCACCTCGCCATTGACGCTGACGTAGCCCTGCTGCACCAAGCCTGCGCAAACGCGGCGAGTGCCGAAACCTTGGCTGAAGAGAATGTCTTCAAGGCGCATGGGTTTCATGGCACAGCTCCGCGCATAAATTTTGCAGCCAAAGAATTACTTCAAGGCCTTGAAACGCACGCGCTTGGGCTTGGCGCCCTCTTCGCCCAAACGTTTTTTCTTGTCGGCTTCGTACTCTTGGTAGTTGCCGTCAAAGAACACCCACTGGCTGTCGCCTTCGGCGGCCAAGATGTGGGTCGCAATGCGGTCAAGGAACCAACGATCGTGGCTGATGACCATGACCGAGCCTGCAAACTCCAGCAAGGCATCTTCCAAGGCTCGCAATGTTTCCACGTCCAAGTCGTTGGAGGGTTCGTCCAGCAGCAACACGTTGCCGCCTTCGATCAGTGTTTTGGCCAAGTGCAAACGACCGCGCTCACCACCCGACAGCATGCCGACTTTCTTTTGTTGGTCGCCACCATTGAAGTTGAAGCGGCCGCAATACGCACGGCTTGGCATTTGAAATTTGCCGACAGTGATGATGTCGAGGCCACCGGACACATCTTCCCAAACGGTTTTTTCGTTGGACAAGTCGTCCCGGTTTTGGTCAACGAAGGCCATCTTGACGGTCTGACCAACCTTGATCGTGCCACTGTCTGGTTGCTCTTTGCCGGCAATCAGTTTGAACAAAGTTGATTTACCGGCACCGTTAGGGCCGATGATGCCGACGATGGCGCCAGCGGGTACTTTGAAGCTGAGGTTGTCGATCAGCAAACGGTCGCCGAAGGACTTGCTGACGTTGGTGAATTCGAACACTTCATTGCCCAAACGCTCAGCCACCGGAATGAAAATTTCCTGTGTTTCATTGCGCTTTTGGTAGTCGTAATCGCTCAATTCCTCGAAGCGTGCCAAACGGGCCTTGCTCTTGGCCTGGCGACCTTTGGGGTTGGAACGTGCCCATTCCAATTCCTTTTTCATGGCCTTGGTGCGAGCGTCTTCGGTGCGCTGTTCTTGCTCCAAGCGGGCTTCTTTTTGCTCCAACCATGTGGAGTAGTTGCCTTTGTAGGGAATGCCGTGGCCACGGTCCAATTCCAAAATCCATTCGGCGGCATTGTCTAGGAAGTAGCGGTCGTGGGTAATGGCCACCACCGTACCGGGGAAGCGTTGCAAGAACAACTCAAGCCAGTCGACACTTTCTGCGTCCAAGTGGTTGGTGGGTTCGTCCAGCAGCAACATGTCGGGGCGGCTGAGCAACAAGCGGCACAAAGCGACGCGGCGTTTTTCACCACCAGAGAGTTTGCCAATGACGGCATCCCACGGGGGCAAACGCAAAGCGTCGGCTGCAATTTCGAGTTGGTGATCGGACGCATCGCCCGCTGTGGAAATGATGGCTTCCAACTTGGCTTGCTCGGCGGCGAGCGCATCGAAGTCGGCGTCTTCTTCAGCGTAGGCTGCATAGACTTCTTCGAGGCGAGCCTGCGCCGCTTTCACTTCGCCCATGCCGCCTTCAACCGCTTCGCGCACGGTTTCGTTGGGGTCCATTTGGGGCTCTTGGGGCAGATACCCAATTTTGAGGCCGGCCATGGGAATGGCTTCGCCTTCAATTTCCTTGTCGATGCCGGCCATGATTTTCAGCAAGGTGGACTTGCCGGAACCGTTCAAGCCGAGCACACCAATTTTGGCGCCAGGGAAGAAGCTGAGGGAAATGTCTTTGAGAATTTGACGCTTCGGCGGCACGATCTTGCCGACGCGGTTCATGGAAAAAACGTATTGGGCCATGGCTGGGATGCTCTTCAAAAGGGAGGGGAATGTGCATTTTCCGGAATGGAAAGGATAAATTCCCTAGCCTGCGATTATCCCAGTCTTTGGCACCCTACTTTCGCTTTAGGGCGCTCGAAATCTTTCAAATTACAGGATGCGGTCGCCTGATTTGCCACTTCGGCTGGAAAACTGGACCCGAGCGTCTTGCGTTTCAAGCCCAATTCGGGCTGCTCTGCCCCCATAAACCTCAGCTTTAAGCCATTCGGCTTCGGCATCCAAAGCTGCAGCTGATTTCACAGCGGTGTACCAAACTCTGGCCTCAGCGTCCCAGCGGTAGCCGCGGGCTTTGAGCTTGTCTTTGGTTTCAAAGGGGGAGCCAAAGGCTTTGACCACGGTACGGGCATTTTGGGACGCCTTGAAAAGTTGCAAGAGGCCCGTGATAGCACCTTCTGGCTTGTCTGATTTCAAAGGCGTTGACAAGACACGCAGCAAGGCATGGCAGTCTACCTGTGCACGGTGGGCGTCGTAGAACCAACCCAACTCGCTGCACAAGAACTCTAGTTTGGCGGAGCCCAAGCCTTGAGCTTTCCAGTCGATGCCTTGGAACGAACAGGCCCAAGCCTTGTGTTCAAACACTTCAAGTCGGTTTTCAACAAAGGGACGATCAAAGCCAGCGTTGTGGGCCACGATCAGGTCCGCACGTTCCACCATGTCTTTGATTTTTTCTTCATTCAGTCTTTGACCCTTCACGTCTTGCGTCGTGATGCCTGTGAGCTTCACAATCTCTGGGGGAATGGGACGGCCCGGGTCTTCGAAGTCCTCATAGACCTCAACCTCACCCACTGGTTTACCGGTTTGCATGTCCACATCCACGGCCAGCATGGCCAACTCAATGATGCTTTCTGCGCGCCAATCAAGGCCCGTTGTCTCAGTGTCCAGGATCAACACGCGTTGGGTGGGGCCACCCGTGCCAGGACCAAAATCCAAAATGGGCACCAAGCGTCGCTTGACTTTGAAGTCGGGGTGCGCCGAGAGCTGATCGGCCAAGTCATCAAAATTCATCGCGAACTCACTGGATCTATAAAAGGGCTTATTTTGCCGGATGAAACAAGCCATCGGCCAAACCGCCACTTCGGGTAACCCGCTGGCGCACAGCGCCGAACAAGACAGCGGGATTCGGAGCCCACCAAGTGAGCTTGGTTTTGGCACGGGTCACGCCGGTGTACAGCAACTCTCTTGTCAGTACAGGCGCATCGCGATCAGGCAGCACCATCAGCACATGGTCGTATTCAGAGCCCTGTGATTTGTGAACGGTCATGGCCCACACGGTTTCGACCGCATCCAGACGCGAAGGTAGAACCCAACGCACGCCACCTTCGCCATCTGGGAATGCCACGCGCAAGCCGTTTGCGGTTGGCAAACATTGGCCCACATCACCGTTCATCAGGTTCAGGTGATAGTCGTTGCGCGTCACCATGATGGGTCGGCCAACGAACCAGTTATCTTTTGAGGCTTTTGGCTGAAAACTCTTGTCGAGATTGGCACTCAGGCCCAATGCCACTGCAATGCGATCGTTCAAGGCTTGCACGCCCCAGGCACCCTGTCGCAGAGCACAAAGCACCTGAAATTCCGAAAAACTGTTGAGCAATTTCAAAGCTTGCGCGTTGTCGCACACTGCGCCTGTTTGAAGAAGCGGCTTTAACTCAGACAACCAATGCGTCCAGCCCAACTTCAAGGCATTCACCACCTCGGGATGCAATGCGCCCTGTGATCTTTCGCGCCATGCGTCTGGCCAGCGTTGAATTTCCGTCAATTCATCTGACGGCGATGGACCCGTGATGGGCAATGCCTGCCATTTTTCTTTGAGCGCTTCGTGCTGACCTTCATTGATCAACTTGGCCCACTGACCGATGGCGCTGTTGGCATCAAAGCGCCGACTGACATGCAGTACAGCGGTTTGTTCCGTCAATGTGTAGGCGGTGTTTTTGTGCGCTTGTGCATGCTCATCCGACTGTGCTGCACCTTCGCACAATTGCGACCATACGGCACCTGCTTCGACCGAGGCCAATTGGTCTTTGTCACCCAACAAAACCAATCGTGCATGTGCAGGCACACACGCCATCAAGCGAGCCATCAGTTCCAAGTCGATCATGGACGCTTCATCGACCACCACCAAGTCAGTGGCCAAGATGGGGGCTTTTCTGGCCGCAGCATCTGGGTTGTATTGCAAAAGTTGGTGCAAGGTGACCGCTTGGGATGGAATGCCCTCGGCCCAGCCCTCTGGCAAACTGGCCAAAGCCGACTGAATGGAAGCACTCAAACGGCTAGCAGCCTTTCCAGTGGGAGCGGCCAAATGAATGCGCAAAGTTCGCTGTTGATCTTTCGCCGCACCTTGCAGCAATGCCAAGAGGCGAACCACGGTGGTGGTCTTGCCGGTGCCAGGCCCTCCCGTGATGAGGGTGATGCCAGCGCGCAAAGCCTTGGCACATGCAACGCGCTGCCAATCTGTGGCTTGCGCTTCATCACCAAACAAAGCCTTGAGTTTTTCTTCAGTATCTTGGGGTACTTCGAACTGAGTGGCCAGACGCGCTTGAATGGCGGCTTGAATGCTTTGCTCTGCTTGCCATGCACGCCTTAAATAAACGCGTCGAGGCTGACCGTCCACCTGCTTGGACAAGACCATGGGCGAATGATCACCCATTGCCCATGGCATGGATTTGGCGGCCTCGGCCCATGGGTTTACGGGCTCAGAAAACAAGTCTGCGCGCGCTTCGCTTGAATGTAGGGTTAACTGCTTCAAGGCATTAACTTGCGCATCCGACCAATCAAGCAAATGCGACGGTTGTTGCCACAATAGTTCCAAGTCCAAGCAGGCATGGCCGCGACCCATTTGGTGACTGACCAACAGCGCCAGCACATCATGCAAAGGATCGGTGCTGGCTTGATGAGAATTCAAAAATTTAAACCAGGCCACATCCAAAGGCGTCCACGGCCAAGTGACTGAAGTGGCCGAACCGGTTGCAGCGTCTAAGGGTTGAGGCACATTGAACTTTGGCAGGGTGGAAAGTTGCAAGCTCATGCGACACCCTCCACGGCAACTGCAGATGGCACCGCTTTGAAAGCGTCATCGAGGGCTTCAATCAGGGCAAGGGGTGGTTTGTTGAAATACACCCCCTGCCCCACTTGGTCGATGCCGCGCAAGTAAAGGTACAGCGCGCCGCCAATGTGCTGCTCGTAGTTGTAATGTTTCAAGCGCGATTTCAAAAGACGGTGAACGGCCAAGATGTACAAGGTGTATTGCACTTCATAGCGATGGCTCAGCATGCTGGCCTCGATGCTGTCTTGTGTGTAAAGGGGTAGCTTGTTCGATTTGTAATCGAGCACGTAATAGCGACCTTGATGTTCCAACACAATGTCCATGAAGCCTGTCAACAAACCATTCAGTTGTTGCGCTTGCAAGCTGGGACGCGCTTGGCCTGGATGCACCGCTTGGCTGATGAGCTGGTCAATGTGCTGCGTTGACACACCATGTGTTTTGAATGTGAAACCCATTTCGGGCCACGCGTTAAGGCTGTTCAGTTGAGACAAACAGAAACAATTTTGATCTGACCCCAATTGTTCCAATTGCGTGGAGGCACATTGGCGAATGAGTTGCAGGCAGAGGGTTTGGTGCTCGGGGCTGAGTTGCAAGCTGTCGGCTTGGGTTTGCCACCAGCGCTGCCAGCGGATGTTGGTTTCTGCAGAAATGGCGTGCGCTTCCTGCAACAATGGCCAACCCTCTTTGAGTTGCCATTCAAAGATGTCGTGCAGCAAAGTGCCGTAGGCACTGCCTGCAGGAAACGCGTTGTACAAAGGCTGTGAGGCGATGGTGTTGGCCGTGGTTTCTTCAGGATTCAGGTCGTCGGGTTTTGCAACCGGGTTGTCGATTTGCGAATCTAACCAACGCGCCTCCCGCGCCAAGCCCGAGTCAGAGTCCGAACCCAAGGACAGCGCATGGCTGCCGGACAAATTACGGGTCAAGGCACTGAAGCTGGCGGTCCATCCCGAGCGGGGCAAGGTGCGTGTCGGTTGTCTGGCTGGCGTTGGCGCTTCTTCTTGCGTGATTTGAGGTGACTCATAGAAAAGGTCGTTGGCCTCTGGCGCAGACACCACTTCGATGTCTTCGCAGGCAGCCCAGTTTTGCAATTTCTCTTGCAAGTCATCGACCGATGTCCGCCTCAACAAAACGCTCAGGGCACTTTGCGCTTGTGATTCTTTGGCTTTGAAATCGTCCTTGCGCTTGGCAACGCCCATCCACATGGCTTGCTGGGCCCGGGTGAGTGCCACGTATAACAAGCGAATGTCTTCTTGCAAGCGCTCTTCAGGGGAGCGAAGTGACTCTTCCTTGTCCTCTCGGAAGTTGGACACGAACGGCAAGAAGACCAGGGGGTACTGCAAGCCTTTGGCCTTGTGAAAGGTGATGACCTGTACCAATTGCGCATCGGTTTCAAGGCGCATTTGCGCCGCTTCACCTTGCGCTTGCGGGTTGGCCAATTGGTCGGTTAAAAACCGCAACAACGCTGTCTCACCTTGCAAACTGAGGCTGGCAGACTGCAACAACTCACCCAAATGCAAGAGGTTGGTCAAGCGCCGCTCGGCGGTGTCACCCTCTGCCTGCATGCGCCTGCCGATGTCTTGCTCGTGCACCATTTTGTAGAGCATGGGCAAAAAGCCTTGACGCTGCCACGTGGTGTGCCAAGCATTGAAGCGCTCGACCCAGATGTCCCATGCGGCCTCGTCGTTGATCGACTGTTCAATTTCAGCCAGGCTTAAACACAAAGTGCGCGTGGTCAAAGCGGCGCGCAGCAGCTTGGCATTGCGCGCCTGCAAAACAGCTTCTAAGATGCAAGCGAGGTCAAGCGCTTCGCGGGTGGCATAAACACTGTCGCGGTCGGACAAGTAGACGCTGCGAACACCGCGTTGAGCGAGGGCTTGTCGAATTTTTTTGGCCTCATTGCCGTCTCGTACCAACACGGCCATGTGGCCAGGTTGCGCAACGCGTTGGTTCAGCAAGCTGACCATTTGGGTGGCGCAAATGTGCGCCATGGCGTCGCCATACTGGGTGCCACTGAGGGGTTTGTCTGCGTGTAGGTGCCACACCGTCAGCGCGGGTACTTTTTGCCCATTTGGAAAGAGCAGGCTTGTGGCTTTGGCCGGTGTAGGCGTTTGCACCTGTTCAAAGGGCACTTCTCCAAATGGCGCTTGTGCTTGAACAAAGAGATGATTGACCGCATGGACCACTTCTTGGCTGGAACGGAAATTTTCCGTCAAAGTCCAAATTGATTCAGCGGCATGACGTGCGTTCAAATAGGTTGGCAGGTCTGCACCGCGGAAGCTGTAGATGGCTTGCTTTGGATCACCAATCATCAAGAACGCGCTGGGCGTCAGTGATTGCGCGTGATCTTGTTCCGGCGATGAGTTGGCGCCGTAGATACAAGACAAGGATTCGTATTGCCAAGGATCAGTGTCTTGAAACTCATCAACCAAGGCCACTGGAAATTGCGCGCGAATGATGGCGGGCAAACGACTGCCATCCGCATGCAAGGCTGCATGCAGTCGTTGCAGCAAATCTGAAAAATCAAAACTGGCCAAGTTTTTCTTTTGCTGCAAATAGGCACGCCCCACTTTGACTGCAGCGTGTTGAAGCAGGTCCACACCCACATCGGGTTCTGCTTCGAGGTGCATCATCCACTGGCCAATGGCCGACCACACACCGTGCGCATCCAGCATTGGCGACGCATCTTTTTTCAAGCTGGCATTGAGCTTTTCAAGGGTGAACTTTTTCAGGGTGTCGATGTCGGCTTCTTCACCGGAGGCCCATTCCGACAAGTGAGAAATAAAGTAGCCATGCTTCTTGGGAACATAGATGTTGCCCTTCAGGTCTTTGGCCAGTGCATTGTTTAACTGATTCAAAGCGATGGCCATGTGCTCGGCCATCAACTGCCGCGCAGTCGACTCCAATTCATCGCACGTTGATCGCCACTGCGCCCACGCCTTCAAGGCGGCTTGAGGATCAGGGTCTTGCGACGCGTCGGGAAATCCACCGGGCGATTTTTCAAACTTCTGCCAATGCGATTGAATGTTTTTCAAAAGCGCATCGGGTGTCGCCCCCAAAGCCTTGAGGGCCCCAAGCTGCTGACCCTCCAGTGGATAGACAAATTCACGCCAGTAATCTTTGACCAACTTCAGCTTCAAAGCAGGCGCATCGTCCAAGCGTTTCTGGTCAAACAAACTTTGGCTGTCGAAGGCGTGCTGCCGGAGCATGCGACTGGACCAACTGTGGATGGTGTAGATGGCGGCCTCGTCCATCCACTGCGCTGCCTCTTCTAAACGCGCGGCATGCGCAGCATTGTGCTCGGTGCCTAGCGTGGCTTGTAAATCGCGCAGAAAATCATCTGCGTCTTGCACCTGGCCTCTGAAAAACTGCGCTGCTTGCGCCAAGCGTGAGCGAATGCGATCGCGCAGTTCAGCGGTGGCGGCTTCTGTGAAGGTCATGACCAGAATTTGCGGTGGCATCAAGCCCTGACCTTGCCAACCATGGCCCAAGATCAGGCGCACATACAAGGCTGCCAGCGTCCAAGTTTTGCCGGTACCTGCACTGGCTTCAATCAGTTGAATGCCTTGAAGGGGCAGTTTCAACACATCGAGTTTGTGTGTGGTCAAGGTAGTCGAAGCAGTCATGGCGCCTCCCCCTCCATGCAAGCCACGCGGATCAAATCTTCATACAGCAACGGCGCCCACTGCGGGAGTGCATGGCGCAGAAGATCGAAATGATCAAACGAACGTTGCACATACAAAGAGCGTGCTAGGTCGGTGTCTTCTGCAAAGTTGTCGGCAAAGGCTTTGCTGGCTTTGTCTAAAGATTTTTCCAATGACTGCGCCAACATCTGCTCATCGCGAAGGTCGGCATTCGTGTCTTTGTTGGCTTGCGCCTGTTTGGCTTGCTCCGTTACAAAGGCCAAGCCTGCCTTGAACGTCACAGGCAAGGGCTGCGCCCAAGCTTGGCGGTAAACCGTTAACCATTGGGAGAGCAATTGCTTGGCAATCTCAGCGTCCAAGCTTGGCAAGACCGCCACGCCATCCAACCCCACAGCAACAGACTGCAACTTGAAGCCCGCCGCGCACATCAGCACATGGCTGGGCCACAAATTGATGAGCACATCTGCGCGCGCAGTTTGTTGGTCCTTTTGACCCGTGGCAACTGCGCCGGGTCGGCTGGTGATTTGCAAATAACCCAAGTCGCCTTGACGCAAATTGGTTATTTCAGCTGACATGCGCACATCGCCCCAAGGCATGGACAACACCAGACCAATGGATTGCGTGGCCAATTCGGTGGGGTAATTTTCAGCATAGGGTGCAGCGCGGTCTTTGACTCGCAGCGCTGCTTCGTATTGTTGCTTCAACACGCCTTGACCCGTTGCACCCATGGGCAGCAGCCCCATCAAAGTTTCTGCTTCCAGTTGTTGCGCGATGTCGTCCGCCTCAAGCAATGAGCGGCCAACCATGTAACGGTCCAAGCCAGAGAGTGCAAAATTCTCATCGTCTTGCAGCGCCTCTTCGGGGCCCCTCAGTTGCACACCCAACCGACTGCGCCAATAGACCTCCACGGGCTGTTTGAGCAGGCGCATGCATTCGCTGAGCGGCCATTCTGTGATGACGGGTAAATCGGCTTCTGATTGGGTTGGCACTTCTTTCTGCAATGGTGGCTGATCTGCAGCGAGCAAAACGGAACGCGCAGCTTTCGCTTTTTCCCAATCGTCTGCATACGTGAAAAACTCCGTGTTGGGCTGGAAATATTGGGCAGAAAAAGCTTGCAAGGGCTGCAGGTCGGCTGGTGTTTCTGGCGTGAACCGTGACTTGAGGGCATCGCGCAATTGCGACACCAACACCGAAGGCGGCATGAGCTGGTTGTCAGTGCTTCGTCGGCCTTGCCAACTGATGTACAGCTTTTCACGGGCCGACAAAAATGCCTCTAAAAACAAATAGCGATCGTCTTCTCGTCGCGAGCGATCGCCTGCACGCCAATGATCGGTCATCAAATCAAAATCGCGGGGTGTGCTTTGGCGAGGATAGGCACCATCGTTCATGCCCAACAGGCACAAGCCTTTAAAGGGAATGGCACGCATGGGCATCAGGGTGGAAAACTGCACGCCGCCGCCGAAGAAGCGTTGCTGCAAGCCAGCAGATTCCAAAGCCGAAAGCCAATGCTCGCGAACAACCGTCAGTGGCAAAGGCTCTGACAGTCCCGCTTGATCACACAGCGACTGCCATTGCGTGAGTTCTTGTTTGAGGCGGAGCAACATGCGCTCGTCGGCTTCGTTGTCGGGTTCAAAAAAGCGCGCCATCAAATCATGCATCACCGCAGACCATTGGGCAGGCGTGTGCGCATGGCACAACTGCTCAAGGCTGATGGCCACAGCCTCCAGCCAACTGGCCAGATGCCCCACCTTCAGCGCACTCAGACCCGCCACTTGCGGCAATGGCAAGACACCTTGCCAAGCTGCGTTGCCATCTGCTTGACCTGCGGCATAACCCAAGAGCAAACGCTGCAAGCCATAGGCCCACGTGTTTTGCTGCGCATGAGGCATGTCGGTGGGAATGCCCCATTTTTGGCGATGCGCCGGATCTAAACCCCAACGCACAGCCGCCGCTTGCAGCCAGTTTTTCAGGGTGTGTACATCGGCTTCGTCCATTTGGAACTTGCGACGAATCGCTGAGACTTCAAACAAACTGAGCCACTCAGACAAAGTGATGCGGGCCTCTGGTAAGTTCAGCAAAAACTCCAGCGCCTGCACCAAAGGCACTTGCCTAGGCGTGGTATCGGCAACAGAAAACGGAATGTGCCGTGGATGCTGCGGCGGAAAACGGCCAAACACGGCCTGAATGTGGGCTGCAAATGTGGCCATGTCGGGCACCATCACCATCACATCCGTAGGCTTCCACGCGGGGTTGTGATCAAACCAATCCCAAAGCCGGTCATGCAAAATTTCGACCTCGCGTTGGGCAGAATGTGCTTGGACCATTTGAATGCTGCCATCGTCGACCAGCGCTTCTGGCGCGGCGGGCATCGGATTCAAGGTAAGAATGTCGGATTGAATTTTTTGCAAGCGTGTGGGCTTTGCCTGCGCAGTGACGTCTGCAGGATCCACAAAATAGCTTTGCTTGCTCATCAAGCTCAAGGCATTTTCGGGTTGGTCAAAGCGCTCAAGGGCATGCAAATAATCGCGGCCTTGTTGACCCCACGAAGCCAGCAAAGAATTTTGCTGCGCCATCAGGTCCATGTCATGGCCCCAATATTCTTGGCAAGGGTTTTGCACCATCAAAACGACTTGCGACCAACGCCCCAAAGCCGCCAAGGCTTCCACCACCTGCAACGGCAAGTTGGAGATACCAAACACCACAATGCGTGGCGGCAAACCTTCTGGCATCAAAGCACTGGGTTGTTGCACCTTGCGCATGAATTGCGAGTGCACTTCTGCGCGGGACACGCACTGCGAAGCCAACTCGGGCACTTGGGTCTGCATCACATCTTGCTGCAACAACTGCCACAACTGCGCTTGCCACACTTGATCGGGCGCCAAGGCTTTGCGTTCACCCATGTGCTGCAAAACGAAGCGCCCTTCGGCCCAATCGCTTAGCCAATCGGCACGGTAACTTTGATAGCCGTCAAACACATCGGCCACTTGCTGCGCCAATTGATAACGCTGCCGGCCCAAGGGATCGTTTTTGACATAGGCCAGCAAGGGGGCCACTTGATGGGTTTGTGCAAACTCGGGCAGCAATCGCCACAGTCGCCAGACCAAGGCTTGCTTGTCAAAAGGCATGGCCACCGGCACGACCGAGGGCCCCAGAACCAAGCGGTACATTCGCCAAACGAAGCTGGAGGGCAATTCGGTTTGGGTGGCCGCACAAATGCCCATGGCACTGTCGTCGGCCAATGCCATTTCTAACCAGTGCTTCATGCCATTGCTTTGCACCAGCAGAGTTTCGGGCACCAAGGGCGGCAAGGGATTGTTTTTCAGCAAGCCTAACGTGAGATCGCGCAGGTCTTCCAGGCGGTTGCCATGGAACACCATGAATCCTGGTTGAAGTGCGTGGGCCATGAAATGAAGCTTGCGTTTGTCTGAGAATCTAGTCAGGATTATCGACTGCGGCCAGGCTCATAGCGCGAGCTTGCTTATAAAAAACGTTTCAAAACACGCTGAAATTCAGCCGCAGACACTGGCTTGATGAGAAAGTCTTGCATGCCTGCCTTTTGGGCCAAGATGCGGTCCTCGTCCAACACGTGGGCAGTCATGGCCACGATGGGCGTCATTCGCAAAGCCTCGGTGATTTCAATGCGCCGGATTTCGTAGGTGGCCGTGAGCCCATCCATGCCGGGCATTTGCAAGTCCATCAAGATCAAATCGTAAGCTGATGTGCGGATTTTTTGCAGCGCAACTTCGCCATTCTCGGCAATGTCCACTGTGCACCCCAACTTTTGCAAAGTCCACTGCGCCAACTGCTGATTCATGGGTGTGTCTTCCACAACCAAGACATGGCCCGCATGTTGCGCTTTAGGCTTTTGAGTTGAGGTCAGTTGATCACTCAACTCATCCCGCTGGGTCAGTTGAATCAGGGTTCTGTTCAATTCTTGGGCCGTGATCGGCTTGTACAAATTGGCCACTTTGACGCCCAAGGTGCGGGCCACTGCGCACAGGTTTTGCACATCATGGTTCAAACCAAAATCCGATAGCACCACCCAGGACAATTGGCGCCACATTTGAGCGTCTTGGGCCAACATGAAGGCAGGCTCAATGAAGGCCAGCATGCTGTGATCAATGACCCACAATGTTTGACGCGAAAGGCCTTGCTGCAACCACGCTTCCAAGCAAGTCTGCAGTGACGCAGGGGTGACTATTTCTTGAGGTGTGATTTGCTGGGATGCCAGCAGTGTTTTCAAAATTTCTCGGGCAAACGGATTGGACTCGATCAACACCACATCCACCGAGTGCGACAAAGTATCAAAACCATGACCCTGCAGACGTGTGTCTTGGTGTTCAATGTCGGCATGGGTCAGCGGCTCAAATTGCGCCGTGAAGGTGAACACACTGCCGCCCTCTTCGCGCGCATGAACACTGATCTCGCCCTTCATCAAATTGACCAAGTTCTTGGCAATCGACAGGCCCAAACCACTGCCCCCAAATTTACGATTGACAGACGCATCGGCTTGGCTAAAGGGTGAAAAAATCACATGCATTTTTTCGACCGGAATACCAATGCCTGTGTCCGTCACTTCAAATGAACATCTGACTTGCGCGTTCAGCTCCGACAAAAATTGAACATGAAGTTTGACCCATCCTGTGTCACTGAACTTCAAAGCATTGCCCAACAAGTTTTGCAAGACTTGGCCTAATCGCAATGGATCGCCCATGACCCACTGGGGCACCTCGGGATCGATCACCAAATAAAGGTCTATCTTTTTTTGTTCAGCCTGAAAAGCGAAGCCCTTCATGGCCTGCTGACAGGCCGTGTGCAAATCAAAGGCCGTGCGATCCAAGGTCAGTCGATTGGCACCTAAGCGTGTGAAATCCAAAATGTCGTCAATCAGTCGCAGCAAACTTTTGGATGCCGTGCGAGACATTTCCAAGTAACCCTTTTGTTCCGGGTTCAAGGGGGTCCCCAGCGCCAACTCGGTCATGCCCACCATGCTGTTGATCGGTGTTCTGATTTCATGGCTCATTTGCGCCAAGAATGAGGACTTGGCCTGGTTGGCAGTTTCGGCCGCATTCAAGGCACGCGCCATGGCAAAGCTGTCTTGCTCGCGCCGAACCCAAATGGCGGCAATGTGCCTGGTGAGCAAATATGTGGCGATCAACATCATGACCGACAACGCCAATACACCTTTGGAAGACAACCACCACTGCGCTTCTACGCTGCTGCGTGAAATGGCAACAGCCACCGTCACTGGTAAATTGGCTGACGTTCGGAAATGAACTTCCAATTTTTCAACATCTTGTTTCGCATCCGTTTGGGTTTGCAGGTAACGCCCAAACTCTTGATTGCGAGACACACTTTGAACAGCCGGCATGTTGCCAAATACCTGATCATTGGGAAACCATCGCTTTGAACTGCTGGCCAAAATGCGACCCGCATAATCAAACACGTAGACAGCATCGCAATCGGCATCCACAGACTCGGCAAAGCCATCGATCAAATCCTTTGGATTGATCAACACCAACCAACGAACAACTTGGCCATTGGGCCGTTGTGTGCGCAAAGCCAGAGGCAAGACGGCAATGTCTTTCAGACCCGCGTGACCATTGTTCAGATCAAAAAGGTTGCGCGCAGGCTGCCAGCGACCCGCCGCCAAATCATTGCCGACATCGCGTTCAAGCCCCATAGAGGCCCACTTCACCACGTGATGAACCACCCCTTCTTCGGAACTGGCCAAGACTTGCCCGCTTTCCGACAGCATCGACAAAGATCGGATGAAGCTTGATTTTTCGATGGCCGTTTGCAGTTTGGCTTGATCCCGAAAGTCGGCATCTGACCATTGGTTGACGGCTGTGATGAGGGTGGTGGTGGACTCTAAGGTTCGACTGACATGATTGAACAAAATGCGTGTCAGCAACTCACCTCGGGCTTGTTCACGCGCCAATGTATCTTGCCTGTCTTGCCACAAATACACTGACGACACGACCCCAATGAACAAGGCAACTGCCGCACCAAACCGGTAGACCCCTAGCGCGGCCGATGTCTTTGAATGACCCACTTCAATTGCCATGAACTCAGTGCTTGCTTGTTGAGCTTACTTCAACACCACGATAGGGTCTAAATTGTGTTGCTTGGCATATTGCAACAAACGCCCATCTTTTTTGACATTGCTTAAGAATGCCTCAACACGAAGTAATAAACTGTTGTCGCCCTTGGCAAATGCGTAGGCGTATTCGGTTGTGGGCATGTTGTTGGGCGCAGGAATGACAGCCGCCCAATCGGTCAACTCAATCATTCGCAAGCTGTAGGGATAGTCGGTCATGAAGGCATCCGCCCTGCCCGACAGCACTTCTTGTTCTCGCGTACCCGGCGCTTGGACTTTGACCAATTTGGCTTTCTTCAAAGACTTGGCCATGATGCCCTCCATCAGCGTGCCAGCTGCCACTGCAATCACGCGACCAGGTTGATCGAGACTGTCCCACGATTGCAGGCCTTCTTTGTTTTTAAGCGTGACCGCAAACAAGCCGCTCTTCAAATAGGCTTGCGAAAACTGCAAGCGCGCCAAACGCTCTGCCGTGATACCAATGGCGTGGGTGGCCACATCACAACGGTCTTGCTCTAGCGCGTCGTAGAGTTGAGAAAAATTGCTGTCAACGTAGCGCACCTTCACCCCCAATTCTTTGGCCAATTCTTGCGTGAGGGCAATGTCGATGCCGCTGAGTTCGCGGGTTTTGGGGTTGCGGTAGGTAATGCTGTAGTACTCTGGCCAGATACAGGCTCTGAGTTCCTTGGCTTGAAGCACTTTATCTAAGCGGCTTGTTTCGGCAAGTGCCACCGACGCAGAGCCCATGGCGATCAGGCCGCACATGACTTGAATCAAGCATTGAATGCCAAAGCGCCGGTTGACCACCCACAAGGCTTGAAATGAGGAGATGTTCATGAAGGCGAATTCAATGGATTTGGTATGAACTTTAAATTAAACACCAAAAAATTCCATCTGGGTTACAAATTCAATCTTTTGAATTAATTTTTGAACGCTGCGTTTCATGCGACAATCAGCCTGTTGCCGCCTCCAGTTGCCGCAACATCAGCACTTCTGCTGGGGTTTGACCCAGGCTCTCGCCTGTGGTTTCCATGCCCACCTGTGAATCCCATCGGTCTTTGACTGGCGGCTGTCTCCCAACAGCCTGACAAACCGATGCCATGCGCCGCTATAGGCGCTCCATCATGAAATTTGAAGAATTGAATTTGGCTCCGGCCATTCTGCAAGCCGTGCAAGAGCAAGGCTACGACACACCCACGCCCATTCAGGCCCAAGCGATTCCTATCGTCTTGGCAGGGCACGACCTGTTGGCCGGTGCCCAAACAGGAACCGGCAAAACTGCTGCATTCATGCTGCCTGTGCTGCACAAGCTCAGCCTGACCGAGGCCGGTCGCAACAAATTTGGCGGCAAAGCCATCCGCGCTTTGGTGCTCACCCCCACCCGCGAATTGGCGGCCCAAGTTGAAGAGTCTGTCAAAGACTACGGCAAGTACCTCAGCCTCCAATCCACCGTGGTGTTTGGCGGCGTGGGCATGAAACCCCAAGTTGACCGTGTCAAGCGCGGCGTCGACGTGTTGGTTGCCACACCGGGTCGCCTGCTCGACCTGCAAGGCCAAGGCCTGCTCGACTTGTCGAGCATTGAAATTTTGGTTTTGGACGAAGCGGACCGAATGCTCGACATGGGATTTATCCATGACGTGAAGAAAGTCTTGGCCCTGGTGCCAAAAGAAAAGCAAAGCTTGCTCTTCTCCGCCACTTTCAGCGATGAAATTCGCGAGTTGGCTGCCACGCTGTTGAAGAACCCCCAAAGCATTCAAGTCACGCCCAGCAACACCACGGTGCAACGCATCTCTCAAGTGATCCATCCTGTGGGTCGCGGTAAGAAAAAAGAAGTGCTGGTGCACATCATCAACCAACACAATTGGAGCCAAGTGCTGGTGTTCACTCGCACCAAGTTTGGCGCCAACAATGTGGCCGACTACCTCACCAAGAACGGCATCAAGGCAATGGCCTTGCACGGCAACAAAAGTCAAACTGCGCGTACGCAAGCCTTGGCTGGTTTCAAGAGCGGCGACATTCGCGCCTTGGTGGCCACCGACATTGCAGCCCGCGGCATCGACATTGAAGATTTGCCACACGTGGTGAATTACGAAATCCCCAACGTCTCTGAAGACTACGTGCACCGCATTGGCCGTACCGGTCGCGCCGGCGCCAGCGGCGAAGCCGTGAGCTTGGTTTGCTTGGACGAAGAAGGTTTCATGATGGAAATCGAACGCTTCACCAAGCAAGAAATTCCAGTTCAAATTTTGGAAGGTTTTGGCCCCGAGCCAGGCGAGAAAGCCGAACCCATTGCCATGGGTCGCCAAACCTTGTGGGGCGGCGCAGGTCGCCCACCCAGCCGTGATGTGATGCAAGCGGCAGCCAAAGCTGCGCGCTCCGACATGATGCAACGCATTCGTGAATCCAAAGGCGCTGCCGGCGAAGGCGGCGGCGGTCGTGGCGGTCGCTCCGGCGGCCATGGCGGTGGCAGTGGTCAGGCTCGCCCAGAGGGTGCAGCAGGACGCTCACGCAACGGCCCTCCCCCCTCACGTCGCGGTGGTCCTTCACAAGGCCCACGCGGTGATCGTCAAGATCGTCCCGAAAGAAGTTTTGATGGCGCACCCTCCGATCGTTTCAACGATCGCAATGACCGCCACAACGACCGACGCAATGACCGTGGCCCCCGTGGCGACGAATTGCCACGTCACATTGATCCGCTCATGACCAACCAATTTGCACGTCAAGGTGCACCTCGTCGCAACAGCGGTGGCGGCGGAGGTCAACCCGATCCAACACGCACCAGCATCGACAGCTTGGCGGGCGGTGGCCGTGGTGGTCCTCGCCGTCATGGCGGCGGCGGTGGCGGCGGATTTGGTGGCGGTGGCGGCCGTGGTGGTCGCTCTGGCGGCGGTGGCGGCTATGGTGGTGGCAACGGCGGCGGCCGTTCGTTCGGCCGTTGATCAGCAACGGCTCAACGCTGAATTAGCAGTTCGCCCTTCGATGGTCGGCAATGGCCCGATCATCGAACTTCATCTCGGCACTCCGCAATTCGCGGTGCTTGGTCACCCTGCCCCGCATTCTGGTGCGCCACATCTTGAATGAACTGGCCGTGAGTTCGGCTCGCATGATTTTGATCACGCCGGGTTCTGTCACGCCCGTTCTTTCGTAGATCGTTTCAAACGTGGTTCGATCTTCCCAAGCCATTTGAATGACCGCGGAGATATCGCCGGGGCTCAAGGGTTTGGAAGATTCAAGCGATTTGGGCATGCTGCATTGGGCTCATGTTTCATGTCGATCTGACTAGGGACATTATCAAGTCGACCCGCACTGGCGTGCAGGTTCAAGTCAAAATAGCCCCATGAAGACCACGTTCAAGGGCAACAAACAAAGCCTTCCCAGCAAGCCCTGCACTGTGTGCGGGCGCGATATGACCTGGCGCAAAGCTTGGGCCAAAAACTGGGATCAGGTTTTGTATTGCTCTGAGGCTTGTCGCAAAAACAAATCTAACAGCAAGATAGCGGCAAAGCATGGCTAAGTCCTTTCGACATTTGGTTTTGATCCTAGGCGATCAGTTGAACCTAGACTCATCGGCCTTGGCAGACTTTGACCCCAAGCAAGACGCCATTTGGATGGCAGAGGTGATGGAGGAGTCCACCCATGTGCCCTCATCTAAGCAACGCAGCACGCTTTTTCTAAGTGCCATGCGGCACTTCGCGCAAAACTTGCGGGACAAAAACTGGCCTGTTTATTACACACGTTTGAACGACGCCAACAACTCGGGCACCTTGGCGGGTGAACTTGCAAAAGCCATTGAACAACACAAGCCACAACAACTGGTGATGACAGCCCCAGGTGAATGGCGCGTCTTGCAAAGTTTGCGCGCTGTGGCAAAGCACCAGGGCCTCAGCCTTGAGATCAGGGACGACACACATTTCTTCAGCACGGTGCGTGAATTCGCTGAGCATGCCAAAGGTCGCAAGCAATTGCGTCAAGAATTCTTTTACCGAGAACTGCGCCAAAAGACAGGTGTCTTGATGGATGGCAAAAAGCCTGTGGGTGGTCAATGGAACTTTGACGAAGAGAACCGCGGCAGTTTTGGCAAGCAAGGTCCGGGCAAGTTACCTGCTCCCCTGAGGTTTGATCCCGACGAGATCACTTTGGAAGTGATGGCCTTGGTCAAAGACAAATTGAATCAAAACCCCGGCGCGCTCAACAGCTTTGGCTGGCCCGTGACACGACATCAAGCGCTGCAAGCTTTAGACAGTTTCATACAACACCGCTTGCCTTCCTTTGGTTTGTACCAAGATGCCATGTGGGAAGGTGAAGTGTGGTTGTATCACTCTCACATTTCAAGCGCACTGAATTTGAAACTTCTCAATCCCAGAGAAGTCGTGGAAGCTGCCGAAAAAGCCTACCAACAAGGCCAGGTCCCCTTGCCCGCTGCAGAGGGTTTCATTCGACAAGTTTTGGGTTGGCGTGAATATGTCCGCGGCATCTATTGGACTCAGATGCCCGAGTACGTTGAGCGCAACGAAATGCAGGCCACCGCCAAACTGCCCGCGTTTTATTGGACGGGCAAAACAGACATGGCTTGCATGCGCGACGCCATCCATCAAACTTTGGAACACGGCTATGCCCACCACATTCAGCGTTTGATGGTCACTGGTCTTTACGCACTGCTGTTGGGCGTTGCGCCCAAAGAAGTCCATGAATGGTATTTGAGCGTTTATGTCGATGCCGTGGAATGGGTGGAGTTGCCCAACACCTTGGGCATGAGCCAGTTTGCCGATGGTGGCGTGATGGCCAGCAAGCCTTATGTGGCCAGTGGCAAATACATCGACCGCATGAGCAACCACTGCAAAGGCTGCAAATTCAATCCAG
>JACCDX010007911.1_pt1 | contig 40205 bp, 32 predicted proteins | sample 7449681 | NCBI WGS metagenome assembly JACCDX01 (sample SAMN15323450, study PRJNA562643) | freshwater metagenome | isolation source: river surface water | place: USA:Blue River Watershed | collected 2017-08-18
GTTGCCGATTGCCAGACCTTGACACGGGCCATCAAATCTTGACCATAGGTCACGAAGTCTTGGCGATCGGGTAGTTTGCCATTTGGCAATGATTGAACCCAGTCGGGACGGGGAGCCAACACAAGGGTGTTGTCCAAAAAGGCGGTGGCTTTGTGACGCCATTTCAAGCTTTTGTCTAACCAACCTGGAATGACTGCTTTTTGAAAATGCGGATACACCACAAGCTTTTGCTTTGCGTTTTCATCAGTATGCTGAAGCCAATTCAAATGCAAGTGATAGTCGGTGATGCCACCGTCCCAATAAGCGCCACTGGGTGCACCGTCAATGTTGTGAATGGCTTTTAAAACAAAAGGGATGGCGCAACTGGCTTGAAGCACATCCATGAAGTTAGAGGCGGTCAAGGGCAAATGCCTGGTAGCGTAATCGTGCGTTTCAAATGGCAAAGTGCCCCTCGATGAAAAGACCACCCGTTCCAAAGAAGATCCCATGGCTTTGCGATGAATGACATTGCTCAAAAAAGCCACGCCATAGCCTAGCGGGCTGAACAATTTGTGCTCGCGACTCAGCAAACCTTTGCCGCGGGAAGTGACAACATGCAGTCTATATCGAGGGTGAGACAGCAAAGTTTCAACCAAGCCACCATAGAACAACTCTAAGTTCTCGCGGAATGAGTCGCTGACTTGCTGTGCGCCCGGAAACTTCTCACCCGGCTGCAATTCGTAATGTTGATGGATGTAGTCGTGCTCGAGCCTGAGCAAACCTGCTTGGCTGTCGGGCAGGCATGCCGTGGCCATTCGCCATGCCCCAATCGAGGCACCGACCAGATCAATGGGTTGCTGACTGTTCGGCAACCACTCGTTGAACATGAAACGGTCAAGGGGGCCCAGAATTAAGCCCTTAGGACCGCCTGCAGCGGCGGGAATAACACCGACATCAGAGGCACTGAGTCCATGCAAAGCCAAGTGCTGCTTTGCTTTTGGACCAGCATAGATGGCCAGTGCTTTCATCGCATTCGTCAGCCTTTATTTTGCAACTTGGCGAAAGCAGAAGCCATGGCGCTTTGACCGATGTTGCCGGATTGGGCAGGACCTTGGGAACGCTGATGCTGATTCGATGGTCGATGTCCCGCTTCAAATTTATTTTCACGACTACGTTGCGCATTGTGACTGCCAGTGTCGCTGAGTTTCATCGTCAGTCCAATGCGCTTGCGAGCCACGTCCACTTCTGTCACTTTGACTTTGACGATATCCCCTGTCTTGACAACTTCGCGGGCATCGGTGATGAATTTATTGCTCAACTGGCTGACGTGAACCAAGCCATCTTGGTGAACGCCCAAATCGACGAAGGCGCCAAAGGCCGCCACGTTGCTGACAGTTCCTTCCAAGATCATGCCTTCTTTCAAATCACGAATGTCGTCGACGCCGTCATTGAAGCGCGCTACTTTGAAATCGGGACGAGGATCGCGTCCTGGTTTTTCCAACTCAAGCAAAATGTCTTTGACGGTGATGACACCAAACTTCTCATTGGCAAACAATTCAGGACGCAATGTTTTGAGCATGTCTGCACGTCCCATGACGTTTTCGACAGGCTGTGCCACTTTGGCCATGATGGCCTCAACCACGGGATAGGTTTCTGGGTGAACCCCGGTCATGTCCAAAGGATTGTCGCCACCGCGAATTCTCAAGAAGCCTGCACTTTGTTCAAAAGTTTTTGCGCCAAGACCAGTCACTCTCAAAAGGTCGAGACGGTTCTTGAAAGCGCCATTGGCTTCGCGCCACCGAACGACTGATTTGGCAACGCCCCCTGACAAGCCAGACACGCGTGACAACAAAGGGACGCTGGCTGTGTTCAGGTCAACGCCCACAGCATTCACGCAGTCTTCCACCACGGCTTCCAATGTGCGCGCCAATTCTGTTTGATTCACATCGTGTTGATACTGCCCCACACCAATTGATTTGGGGTCGATCTTGACCAACTCGGCCAAAGGATCCTGCAAGCGCCGCGCAATGCTGGCAGCACCACGCAAGCTGACATCGACATCGGGCATCTCTTGACTGGCAAATTCGCTGGCCGAATAAACAGATGCGCCCGCCTCGCTCACCACCACCTTTTGAATTTCAGGGCTGTCTGGTGTTTTCAGTTGTTTGATGAGATCGGCTGCGAGTTTGTCTGTTTCCCGACTGGCAGTGCCATTGCCAATGGCAATCAAATTGACCCCATGCTTCGAACACAATTTGTTCAATGTATGCAAAGAGCCATCCCAGTCACGTCGTGGCTCATGCGGGAAAACGGTTGCAGTTTCAATCAACTTGCCTGTGGCGTCGACCACAGCCACTTTAACGCCCGTGCGAATGCCTGGATCCAAGCCCAATACAACGCGCGGCCCTGCGGGTGCAGCTAACAGCAAATCACGCAAGTTGTCTGCAAAGACTTTGATCGCCACCTTTTCAGCCTCTTCGCGCAAACGAGCAAACAAGTCGCGCTCGAGGGACAAACTCAGTTTGACGCGCCAAGTCCAAAGGATGGTTTTGCGAATGAGGTCATCAGAGGCTCTGGCGCTGTGTGACCAACCTAAATGCAATGCGATACGACCCTCAGCCAATGCACTTGCGGCCTGCGCTACTGCTGTTGCCGTCAAGCTGGCAGCCGAAGCCGCCATGGCCTCTGGCTCAGGTAATGACAGTTTGGCATCCAAAAACTCCAAGGCCCGTCCACGAAACACAGCCAAAGCACGGTGCGAAGGAACTCGACTCATGGGTTCGCTGTAATCAAAGTAATCTCTGAATTTGGCCACTTCAGCTTGGTTTTCGTCTTTGCCAGTTGCCAATCGACTGGTGAACAAGCCCTCTTTCCAAAGCCACTCACGAAGGGCTTGAATCAGTGAAGCATCTTCTGCCCAACGCTCAGACAAAATATCGCGCACACCATCCAACACGGCACCTACGGTTGAGAAATCTGCGCCTTCAACAGCATCTGCAGGTTTGAGATAAGCCTGCGCTTCATCTTGCGGGTTAAGGGCGGGGTTGGCCCATAAGGCATCGGCCAAGGGCTCAATGCCTGCCTCTTTGGCCATCATCCCCTTGGTTCTGCGCTTGGGCTTGAAGGGCAAATACAAATCTTCTAAGTCTTGTTTGGTCGCTGCTTGCTCAATTGACAATTGCAATTCAGGCGTGAGTTTTCCTTGATCGGAAATACTTTTGAGGATGGTGCTACGACGTTCTTCCAATTCACGCAAATAGCCCAAGCGGTATTCCAGTTCGCGAAGTTGGATGTCGTCAAGACCGCCTGTCACTTCTTTTCGGTAGCGGGCAATAAAAGGCACCGTTGCGCCGCCATCCAACAAACTCACAGCCGTCTGAACTTGATCAGGACGAATTTTGATTTCAATGGCCAGTTGGCCGATTATTTTCTGCATCTCGAGGGCTAATTTCTACAATTTTTGTCACAAAGCCGACGAGTTTGCCACATCCTGAGGGGTGTTCAATCGCTTCTGAGTTCTGCCTTTAATTTTTCACCAATATCGGGGCGTGCTGCAAATGGATTGGGCGGGTTCTGCTGCTGCACGATGGCCTCCATCCGCGTTTGAACATTGCCTAATGCATGCGGATGGCTGTAGATGTAGAACTGGTCTTGGGCAATGGCATCAAACACCATGCGAGCGGTGTCAGCCGCCGAAACTTTGCCGCTGTTAACCGCTTTGTCGCTCATGGCTTGACCTATCTTTTGGCTCTTGGTGGCTTTTTGATGGGGAAGTTCAGCGGGCCGATTTCGATGGCTTTGACTGATGCCAGTCGGAACAAAGTAAGGGCACAAAACACTGGCGCTGACTTGATCGGTGACAAGTTTGAGGTCTTGGTAAAGTGTTTCAGACAAGGCCACAACGGCATGTTTACTGACGTTGTAGACGCCCATGTTGGGGGCTGTTAGAAGACCTGCCATGCTGGCCGTGTTGACAATGTGGCCTTGGTAGCCAGGATCTTTTTTGGCTGCGGCCAGCATCATGGGGGTGAACAAGCGAACACCGTGCACAACACCCCATACATTGACGCCCAAAACCCATGTCCAATCGGCCACGGTATTTTCCCAAATGAGACCACCCGAGCCTACACCCGCATTGTTGAATACAAAATGCGGTGCACCAAATTGCGCTTCCACTTCTTTGGCGAGTGCTTCCATTTCGGAGGCATTGGAGACATCCACTCGTTTGGCCAAGACCTTGACACCCATCGCGCTTATTTCTGCTTGGGCTTTGTCGAGTGCATCTTGTTGGACATCAACCAAAACGAGATTCATTTTGTAGTTGGCGGCTATGCGTGCACATTCCAAACCAAATCCAGAAGCACCACCCGTTAAAACGGCCGTTTTATTTTCAAAGTTTTGAATCATGGCATGGCCTTTTTAAGAATAAATCCGTTGCGCGGAAAGTGAACATGAACAGTGCCAGTGCGTTCGTCATCACGCCTTAGTGTGAGTCGAGTTTTGCTGGCGGCGACTAAGATGCCCTGCGTGGGCTCAAGACCAAAGTTGTCGGCGGTTATCACCACTTCGCTGCTCAGTGCGATGTCATGCTCGTTCACGAATTGCAATGTGCTGACATCGGCGGGACTTGCGTGCTTGGCAATTTCAATGGCCTCGCCAGATTTCATCTTTGTGAAGTTGTGATGGCCAATGGATTTGATGCGCATCATCCAATCTTTGAGCAAGGGTGTGGCATCCAAAATGCCTGCCAAGCTAGGTGTCCTTTCCAAAGTAAACCAAAGTGGATGGTAGGCAGAAAAATCGGCAACGCTAGGCGCATCCCCCATGAGATAGGGATGTTCAGTCAGCATGTCAGAAATTCGTCTCAGATAGCTTTTATAGGTACTCCTTGCTTCACCCAATGACATTCTGCGTGCACCACCACGCATGGCTGCGCGATCGGCCACAAAGGCTTTAACGGCCTCCTCAGGTACGCCCGAAAAAACATCTGCCACGCCAGCGGGCTGAAAGTTGTAAGCCATGGCGGCTTGAAAAACGGAAGTGTCGGCCCATTGCGCCACAACTCTTGAGGCGCCATTGACGGGTGAGGGATACAGGCTAGGCGTTGGTTGGATTTTTTCTAGGACGTCGGCAATCAGGCTGGTGTCGCAATAAATGTCTGCACCAATTTGCAGGATCGGTGTTCTTCGATGACCGCCAGTGAGACAGGTTAAATCTGGTTTGGGCATGATCATCGGAATGATGACACTGTGCCATTCCAATTTTTTGTAGCCCAAAATTAAGCGGATTTTTTCTGCAAAAGGCGATGTGGGATAGTGATGCAGGATGATCTGTGACATGAACTTCCAATCCTTTTGGTTTAGATCAACTTGACCAATTGTTTGCCAAAATTGCGACCTTTTAATAAGCCCATGAAAGCTTCAGGGGCTGCAGCCAATCCTTGCGCAATGGTTTCACGAGGATTGAGTTTTCCTGAAGCGACCAATTCACTCAGTTCGGCCAATGCCGCTGGCCAAACTTCGATGTGCTCGCTCACAATGAAACCTTCCAGGGTCATGCGACTTTTCAAGATCAGCGTAGGATTGGTCATGGGCAAGGGCTCGCCGTTATAGCCGGCAATCATTCCGCAAACCGCAATGCGGCAAAAGTCGTTGGCCCTTAACATGACGGCATCGAGCACCATGCCTCCCACATTTTCAAAATGGCCATCGATGCCATCTGGACAGGCTTCTTTGAGTGCTTTGGACAGGGAGATGTAATCGGTGTGTTCTTTGTAGTCAACACAAGCATCGAATCCCAACGCTTTAACCACGTAGTCGCACTTGTCTTTGCCACCTGCAATACCCACCACTCTGCAACCCCGTGCTTTGGCCAAGGCACCATAGGCGCTACCAACAGCACCGCTGGCTGCACTGACTGTGACTGTTTTGCCAGCCTTGGCTTGAATGATGTTGTTCAAGCCATACCAAGCGGTAACGCCTGGCATGCCCACTGCACCCAGGTAATGGCTGATGGCAATTTTTTCAGTATTGACATGCTTCAAAGCACCAGGCAGCGAGGCATTGATGACACTGTATTCTTGCCAACCTCCCATGCATTGCACGGTTTGACCTACACTGAATTTGGGGTGCTTACTTTCAACGACCTCACCCACAGTGCCGCCAATCATGACTTCATTCAGGGGTTGGGGTTGCGCATAATTTTTGCCAGCATTCATGCGTCCGCGCATGTAAGGGTCCAAGCTCAAATAATGATGTTTCACCAGCACCTGACCTTCGTTAAGAGCGGGTGTTTCCGCGGTCACCAACTTAAAGTTGGAGGGTGTTGGTTCGCCTTCAGGACGATTGTCTAACACGATCATGTGATTGGTAGGCATGTTGTCTCTCTTACTTGTTATGTCTTTGAATTCAATTTAATCTGTCGGAATTTTTTGAGTTCCTAAAGGGCGACGTTCTGCATATTTGAAGGTACCTGTTGAATGGGCGCACAAGGCACCTTGGGCATCAAAAACTTTGGCTTCAGCGAAAGCCATTTTTTGGGTTCTGTGAAGGAGTTCGCCTTTGGCCACCAGATGTTCACCCGGCTGGGTTTTTGCAGCTTTCATGAAGCTGGTTTTCATCTCAATGGTGAAGACGCCCAACTCAGGATCGACGCTGCGCGCAGCAGTTGCCATCGCAACGTCTAACAGCGTCATCAGCGCGCCACCATGGGTAATGTCAAACGAGTTGAGATGTTCAGGCAATGGTGCGTAATGCATTTCAGAATGGCCGTTTTCGAACCTTTCTAAGGTAAAGCCCATGTGATTGACAAATGGGATGCCCGGACCAAATGAAACACTCATGATGAATTTAACCGCCAATGACTGAGCTGACACCACCATCTACGGCCAACCATTGGCCTGTGATGTGTTTGCCGGCATCACTCGCGTACAACACTGTCAGGCCCTTCAGGTCTTCGTTGTCACCTAATCTTCTTAAGGGCGCATGGCTGGCCATTCGTTCTTCTCCCATTTTTTCGATCAATCCCATTGACATTTTGCTGGGGAAAAATCCAGGGCAAATGGTGTTGACTGTGATGCCATATTGCCCCCACTCACCTGCCAGTGCCTTCGTGAAATTGATGACGGCACCCTTCGATGTGTTGTAAGCAATGGTTTGCATTTCGATGGGGTTGCCTGCTAAACCAGCGATGGAGGCAATGTTTAAAATACGTCCTTTGCGATTTGGAATCATGGACAACTTGGCAACTTCTTGCGACAAGATGAAGTAGCCACGAACATTCAAGTTCATCACTTTGTCCCAGGCGGGTACGGGGTGATCCTCTGCAGGAGCTCCCCAAGTTGCGCCGGCATTGTTGATCAAAATATCAATGCGCCCCATGCGCTTCATGGTTTCATTGGCCAAGCGCCTGATGTCTTCTTCTTTGCCACAGTCTGCCGCCATGTAATCGGCATCAATCCCTGCAGCTTTGAGTTCTGCAACGGCAACTTCGAGGTCATCTGATTTGCGAGAACTGAGCATCAAACGCGCGCCGGCTTCACCCAACGCGTGAGCCATTTGCAAGCCCAATCCACGTGAGCCGCCAGTGATCAATGCGGTTTGTCCAGTGAGATCAAACAATTGTTGGATGCGACGTGTCATTTTTTTTCCTTTCAAAATTCAAACCCAAAAGTCCATGCATTGTCTTTGCTCAACAACTGCTTTCATGAACGGTTTGATGGCGAGGTGGTCAGGGTGGTTTTGGTAAGTTTTCAAAGCAGCTTCATCTTTGAAAACTGAATTCAGGATCAGGTCACTGGTGCAGTCTAGCCCGTCAGTTTTGATGCCCACTTCAAACAAAAGAATATCGGGTGTGAGATTGGCAAATTGAAGCAAGATGTCTCTGGCCTTCAGCATGTTTTCATGTCGACTATGACCTTCGGCCTGTTCTTTCAACTGCCACATCACGATGTGACGCAAACCAGAAACTTGTTTGGGGGTATTGGTATTTGAATCCATTAGAAGGCCTCTTCAGGTAGGTTGGCGCAGGTCATATTGCGTGTGCTGACCACTTGCAACCAAGCATCAATTTTTGGAAGTTCATATTGAAAAAAATATTCAGCGGCAGCACGACGGCCCATATCGGCAGTCGTTTGATGGCGCTGAGTTGATGCAAGCACATCTAACCATGTCCAAGCCAAAACCAAATGCCCAAAGGCTTGTAGGTAGGGGACCGCATTGGCCAGAGCCTCTTGAGGCTGTCCAGTGGACCATGCTTGCTGTGTGGCAGTAGCCACTTTGCCCAGGGCTGCCTTGAGTGAATTGGCATTGGGCGTCAAATCTGAAGTGTGCATGGCTTTTTCACAAGTTGCCAAAATTCTGGCCGCCAATAATTTCAGACCTGCGCCCTCTTCCATCAAAACTTTTCTGCCCAACAAGTCCATGGCCTGAATGCCATGAGTGCCTTCATGAATCATGTTGAGTCGATTGTCTCGCCAGTACTGCTCGACTGGGAAATCACGTGTGTAGCCATAGCCACCATGAATTTGGATGGCCAAACTATTGGCTTCTAAGCACCACTCACTGGGCCAACTTTTAGCGATGGGGGTCAAAACCTCTAGCAACAATCTGGCTTCATTGACAGATTCAGGGGTTCCGGTGTGTTGTTCATCCACCAGTTTGGCGCAATACAGTTCAAGCGCCAATGCACCCTCGCAGTATGATTTTTGAGCCAACAGCATGCGCTTGATATCGGCATGTTCGATGATCCGAATTTGACCTTGGGCAGCGTCTTTGACTACCTTTTGAGACCCCCCTGATACTGGGCGTCCTTGCGGGCGATTTTTGGCATAAGCCAAACTCGCTTCATATCCGGCCATACCAAGCATGGTTGCTGCCAAGCCAACACCAATTCGGGCTTCGTTCATCATGTGGAACATGTAGCCCAAGCCCTTACCTGGTTCACCTACCAAATAGCCAATGGCGCCGCTGCCATCGCTCTCAGCATTGTCGGTCTGAACACGATACTTGCCTTCTCCAAAATTGAGCAAGGTGTTGGTGGTGCCACGCCATCCACATTTGTGGTTTAAACCTGCCAATGCCACATCATTTCTGACACCCGTTAATTCAGCTTGGACATTGACCAATTTCTTGGGAACAATGAACAAAGAGATGCCCTTCACACCTGGAATCAACTTGCCGTTGGCATCGGGAATTTTGGCCAAAACCAAATGGACGATGTTTTCTGTCAGCTCATGCTCGCCCGCAGAAATCCACATCTTGTTGCCTTTGAGGCGATAGCGATGGCCTAAGGGGTCTGATTCAAATGCTGGACCATCGGGTACGGCTCGCGTCATCACGTCACTGAGTGAAGAGCCCGCCTGCGGTTCAGACAAGCACATGGTGCCTGACCACCTGCCTGAAAACTCATTCAATGCGAAAACTGTCTTTTGCGTTTCAGTGCCGTGCGCCATCAGCAGATTGGCATTGCCTACTGTCAGCATGCCAGTACCAATACTGACAGAGGCCATGGCAAAGAAAGTATTGGCGGCGGCCTCCACGGTGTAGGGCAATTGCATGCCACCAATGTCGTAGTCTTGTGCCGCACTCAACATGCCCGATTCAGCATAGGCTTTTTGTGCATCATGCGTGGCTTGCGGGAGGATGACTTTTTCGCCGTCAAAACGCGGTTCTTCAATATCGACCAAACGATTGAAGGGAGCATATTTCTCGCGTGCGATGCGTTCGCATGTGTCTAAAACTGCATCAAAGGTTTCCCGACTGTGATCAGTAAAGCGTGCACGTCGCTGCAAACTTCCAATGTCGAGCCAGTCGTAAAGTAAAAAATCCAATGTGCTTCGAAGACTCATGGCATTCAATGTTTCAACAAAAATAAAAACGGGCGACCTGCAAGATAGCGGGACGCCCGTGAGAGGTTTGGGGCGAATTACAAGACTTCGAAAATGCCGCAAGCGCCCATGCCGCCGCCAATGCACATGGTGACTGCCACGCGTTTGGCTCCGCGACGTTTACCTTCAATCAGCGCGTGGCCTGTTAAGCGTTGTCCGCTCACACCATAGGGGTGACCCACTGCAATGGCGCCGCCATTCACATTCAAACGCTCGGGTGGAATGCCCAAGGTGTCACGGCAATACAAAACTTGAACCGCAAAAGCTTCGTTCAGTTCCCACAAATCAATGTCGGAAACTTTCAAGCCTAAACGTGCCAAAGCTTTGGGTACTGCGTAAACAGGACCGATGCCCATTTCATCGGGTTCGCAACCAGCAACCGCAAAACCTAAGAAACGGCCGAGTGGTTTCAAGCCACGTTTTTCAGCCAAGCTTTCATCCATTACCACGCAAGCCCCTGCACCATCAGAAAACTGAGAAGCGTTACCTGCTGAGATGAGGCCGCCAGGCATGGCTGAACGCAGACCCGAAATGGCTTCAACGGTGGTACCTTCACGCAAGCCTTCGTCCTTGCTGACCGTAATTTGCTTGGTCATCATGCCCATGACCTTGTCAATCACACCGGCAGACACTGTGATGGGCGCAATTTCCGCGTCGAACAAACCTGCAGCTTGGGCAGCACATGCTTTTTGCTGGCTGGCAGCACCGTATTCATCCATGCTTTCGCGACTGATTTTGTAGCGTTTGGCCACTTGCTCAGCTGTTTGCAACATGCTCCAGTAAATCTCGGGCTTCATTTTTTGAAGCGCCAAGTCAAAGAACATGTGGTGATTCATTTCTTGTTGAACACAAGAAATACTTTCAACACCACCCGCCACATAAACTTGACCTTCGCCAGCAATGATGCGTTGCGCAGCCAGCGCAATGGTTTGCAGTCCAGAAGAACAAAAACGATTGACGGTGAGGCCAGAAACAGAAATAGGCATGCCCGCTTTGAGTGCAATTTGGCGCGCAATGTTGGCACCTGTGGCGCCTTCAGGATTGGCACAACCCATGATGACGTCTTCCACTTCTGCCGCTTCAATGCCAGCCCTTTGCACTGCATGCTGAACCGCATGACCGCCAAGCGTTGCGCCATGGGTCATGTTGAATCCGCCCTTCCAACTTTTGGCCAAGGGCGTGCGAGCAGTTGAAACAATGACAGCGTTAGTCATATTGATACCTCAATTCAGTTGAAAGTTTTGCCGTCAGCCACCAAACGGGCCAAGAGCGGAGCGGGTTGCCAGAAAGCGGCATCGTCGCGTGGGTTTTTGGCAAATTTCTTCATGGCTTCTACCACGTTGAACAAACCAAATTGATCTGCGTACAGCATAGGGCCACCGCGGAACAGCGGGAAGCCATAACCAGTGAGGTAAACCATGTCGATGTCACTGGCCTTGCTGGCAATGCCCTCTTCCAAAATATGGGCCGCTTCATTGACCAGTGAGAAAACCAAACGCTGAACAATTTCTTCGTCAGAAATTTTGCGGGGTGTGATACCCAAAGATGCGCGGTGTTTTTCAATCATTTCAACGACAACAGCACTTGGAATGGCGTCGCGTTTGCCTGGCAAATAATCGTACCAACCGGCACCTGTTTTTTGACCGTAACGGCCCATTTCGCAGAGTAGATCACCCGTTTTGCTGTAGAGCATGCCTGGGCGCTCAACGTTGCGACGTTTGCGAATGGCCCAACCGATGTCGTTGCCCGCCAAATCACCCATTCGGAATGGACCCATGGCAAAACCAAATTTTTCTACCGCTTTGTCGACTTGCGCTGGCGTACAACCTTCTTCAATCAGGAAGCCGGCTTGTCTGCTGTATTGTTCAATCATGCGATTGCCAATGAAGCCGTCGCAAACACCTGAGACCACGGCTGTTTTCTTAATTTTCTTGCTCAGTGCCATGACGGTGGCCATGACATCTTTGCTGGTCTGAGCGCCACGGACCACTTCCAGCAATTTCATGACGTTGGCAGGACTGAAGAAGTGCATACCCACCACATCTTGGGGACGTTTGGTAAAGGATGCAATTTTGTTGACATCCAATGTCGATGTGTTGGAGGCCAAAATAGCGCCGGGTTTCATCACAGCATCAAGCTGCTTAAAAACCGCTTCCTTGACGCCCATTTCTTCGAAAACAGCTTCAATGACTAAATCGGCTTGGCCGATGTCGTCGTAGCTCAGTGTTGTGCTGAGCAGTGCCATTCTTTGGTCAAACTTGTCTTGTTTCAGCTTGCCTTTTTTGACCTGCGCTTCGTAGTTCTTGCGAATGGTGGCAATACCTCTGTCAAGGGCATCTTGCTTCATTTCCAAGATTTTGACTGGGATACCCGCATTCAAAAAGTTCATTGAAATACCACCGCCCATGGTGCCAGCGCCAATGACAGCGACGGAGGCAATGTTTCTTTGGGGGGTATCTTCGGGAACGTCAGCAATTTTGGAGGTGGCTCTTCCTGCTGTGAATACATGACGAAGTGCTCTGCACTCAGGCGTGAGCATCAAATTCATGAAGATCTCACGCTCAAAGGTCATGCCATCTTCAAACTTTTTCTGAGTGGCCGCTTCTACCGCGTCAACACACTTGGGTGGCGCTGGGAAATTCTTCGCCATGCCCTTGACCATGTTGCGTGCAAATTGGAAATAAGCATCACCTTGGGCGTGTTTGCAAGGCAAGTTGCGAACCAAGGGAAGCGGTGCGCCATCAGCGTGTTGGGCTGCCAATTCTTTGGCATAAGCCATGGCTTCAGTGGCCAGGGATTCGACCGAAGTTGCCATGCGATCGAACAATTTTTGACCGGGCAACATGGCCAGCATTTCGCTGTTGATGGGCTCGCCACTCACAATCATGTTGAGGGCGGGCTCAACACCCAAAGCACGCGGCAAACGTTGAGTACCACCAGCGCCAGGGATCAGACCCAACTTAACTTCAGGTAGCGCAACTTTGCAGCCTGGCGCTGCAATTCTGTAATGGCAACCCAAGGCCAATTCCAAGCCACCGCCCATGGCCACCGAGTGGACAGCGGCCAATACTGGCTTGTCTGAGTTTTCGCATGCGCGAATGACACTCAACAGATTGGGTTCTTGAATGGCTTTGGGTGTCCCAAACTCACGAATGTCGGCGCCACCTGAAAATGCTTTGCCTGCACCCGTGATGATGATCGATTTGACGGCTGGATCGGCATTGGCTTTACCCAATCCATCTGTGATGCCAACGCGGGTAGACAAACCCAAACCGTTAACCGGGGGGTTGCTCATGGTGATGATGGCCACATCGCCAATTACTTTGTACTCAGCTGTCATGCTGTTTTCCTCTTAGGGGTGGAATGATCGCAAAATAGAACGGGCGTTCTATTTTTTCAGATTCTAGGGGGTTTATCTCAGTCTGTGAAGGGAATTTGTCACTGATGAGACGGGAATATAAGCTGGCCTGGTCACTTAAACCTCCAGCCATTCCTTGCGGATGTAAGTGTTCTCATTGAGTTCGGCAGGCGTCCCAGAAAAAACGATGCTGCCGTGCCCCATGACCAAAGCGCGGTCAGAAATCTTCATGGCGATGGTCAGTTTTTGCTCGATGAGCAAGACAGAAACGCCTTTGTCCTTCAATTTCTTGAGGTATTGACCAACCAATTCAACAATCTTGGGCGCCAAACCCTCGGTTGGCTCGTCAATGATGATCAAGTCGGGGTCGCCCATGAGGGTTCTGCAAAGCGTCAACATTTGCTGTTCACCGCCAGACAATACCCCTGCCTCGGTGTGTTGTCTTTCAAGCAATCTTGGGAACATTTGGTACATGTCGTCGAAGCTCCAACGACTACCTGTGCCCTTCCCTTTTTGTCCTAGCATAAGGTTTTGGTGAACTGTGAGCTTAGGAAAGATGTCACGGTTCTCAGGCACATAACCGATTCCCAAATGGGCAATTTCAAAGGCTTTTTTGCCAACAATGGCCTGGCCGTTCCAATCGATTTGACCTTGGCTGTCCACCAAACCCATGATGGCTTTGGCGGTTGTGGAACGTCCTGAACCATTGCGACCCAGCAAGGCCACAATTTCGCCGGGCTGGACATCAAAGCTAACGCCATGCAGCACATGGCTCTTGCCGTAAAAAGCATGCAGGTTGTCGATATGAAGCATCTCAATGCCCCCCTACTTGGGCGTCAGCCACATGCGAGCCTAGATAGGCTTCTTGAACACGCGCGTTTGAACGGACGGCTTCAGGCGTGTCGTAGGCGATGACTTCACCATAAACCACCACAGCAATTTTGTCGGCCAATCCAAACACAACACCCATGTCGTGTTCGACGGTCAGAAGCGTTTTGCCAATGGTTACTTCTTTGATTAAGTTGATGAATCGACTGGTTTCACTCTTGCTCATGCCGGCCGTTGGCTCGTCCAGCAAAATCACTTCTGCACCGCCTGCAATGGTGATGCCAATTTCCAGTGCGCGTTGTTCAGCGTAAGTGAGATTCATGGCCAATAAATCACGTTTCTTGTCCAAACGAATCATCTCCATGTATTTTTCAGCCAACTCATTGGCGTCTTTTAAGCCGGACAGAAATTTGATGAAGGTGTATTTGTAGCCTAAGCTCCAAAGCACCGCACAACGCAAATTTTCAAACACACTCAGCTTTGGAAAAATATTGGTAATTTGAAAGCTGCGCGACAAACCCAAGCGATTGATTTCATAGGGCTGTTTGTGGTCTATGCGTTGACCTTTTAAGAGAATTTCACCACTGGTCGGGCCGAACCTGCCGCTGATGAGATTGAACAAGGTTGATTTGCCTGCGCCGTTCGGGCCAATGATGGCCACACGCTCGCCGGCATTGACTGCTAAATTGGCACCCCGAATAATTTCGGTCTTGCCAAAATTTTTGCGGAGGTCTTTGAGTTCAAGCGCATACGTCATTACGCTGTCTCCCGTCGTTTAATTTCTTTTTCAATTTCAACTTGAATGTCACTCCACTCAATCAGGTAATGACGTCTGGCAACTTCAAACAGACCCAGACCCGTGAGCATGACAAAAATTGAGCCGAACCAACTGTCAACACCCCTGGCATTCAAGGTGACTCCCATGAATTTCAGGGTGTCGCCCAATGCGGAGTTGAGTTGTAAGTGATAGACCATTTCAATCATGGCACCTGCGCCAACGAGTGCCACCAAGGCAGTGACGAAAAGGCCTAAGTAGCTGACCCAAATTTGTTTCAACTTGCCGAATGCAGCCACGCGCAAATTCATCATGATGAGACTGGCGATACCGCCAGGTGCATACATCACCATGAACAAGAAAAGCAGTCCTAGGTACAAAAGCCATGCCTTCGTAAATTCAGACAACAAAACAAATGCCAATACCATCAAGATGCCGCCAATGATGGGTCCAAAGAAAAATGTTGCGCCACCTAAAAATGTGAACAACAAATAACCACCAGAACGTGCTGTGCCCACCACTTCAGCCGTCACAATTTCAAAATTGAGTGTGGCCAAACCGCCAGAGATGCCTGCAAAAAAACCAGCAATGATGAATGCGAAATAACGCACGCGTTGGGTGTTGTAACCAATGAATTCAACGCGTTCTGGGTTGTCTCTCACTGCATTCAAGATGCGTCCCAAGGGCGTTTGCGTGAACGCATACATGAGTGCAACGCAAATGAAGGTGTAGATGGCAATCAAATAGTAAATTTGAATTTGCGGTCCGAACGTGATGCCCATGAAACTTTGGCCAGCCACACGGTTGCCTGAAATTCCCGCCTCACCGCCAAAGAATTCAGAGAACATGAGTGACATGGCAAAGACCAACTCAGCCACCCCCAAAGTGATCATGGCAAAAGGTGTTCCCGATTTCTTGGTGGTGACATAGCCCAAAAGAATGGCAAAGCCCATACCTGCGAAGCCGCCGACCAAAGGCAACAAGCTCACAGGAATAGATGAGGTACCGGCGGTGATGGCATTCAATGCGTGAATGGCAACAAATGAGCCAAGTCCGGTATAAACCGCATGACCAAAACTGAGCATGCCGCCCTGCCCCAACAAAATGTTGTAGGACAAGCAAGCAATGATGGCGATGCCCATTTGCGCCAACATGGTGCCCGACAAGTTGCTGGTGAAGACCAGTGGCGCGAAGATCAGGACGATGGCAAACAGGCTCCAAACGATCCAGCGACCGACGTTATAGGGTTTGAATTTGTAACTTGACATGCTTTATCCCTCCCTCGTGCCCAAAAGACCTTTGGGTCGGAAAATTAAGATAAGCACCAAGAACAAATAAGGCAGGATGGGGGCAACCTGCGATACCGTGAGCTTTAAGAATGAGTTGTTGCGTGCAGCATCTGACAAGGCAAAGCCCAAATCTTGAGCCACACTGACGAAAGAATAGTCAAAGGCAATGGCAAACGTCTGAATAACGCCAATCAAAATGGAAGCGAGAAATGCGCCCGACAAAGAGCCCATACCGCCCACCACAACCACCACAAAAATGACGGAACCCACGGTGGCCGCCATGGCCGGCTCAGTCACAAAGGTACTGCCACCAATGACACCCGCCAAGCCCGCCAAACCTGTGCCCGCACCAAACACCAACATGAAGACACGGGGCACATTGTGTCCCAATGATTCCACCGCTTCTGGGTGCGTTAAGGCTGCTTGAATGACCAAGCCAATACGCGTTTTGGTCAGCAACAACCAAAGAGACAAGAGCATGAGCAAAGCCACGATCATCATGAAACCCCGTGTGGCGGGGAATGGCGTGCAGATAAGACGAATGCTGGCGTCAGCGGCTTTGCACATCTCAGCCGGTGCGGCACCCCAGATAAAGCGCATGCCCTCTAGGGAGTGATTGACCAATGTGAATGCTGCGCCTTTGAGTAACTCGGGCGGCACAAACTCAACTGCCGTACGCCCCCAAATTAACTGCACCAATTCGTAAACAATGTAAGAAAGGCCGAACGTCACCAACAATTCTGGAACGTGCCCAAATTTATGAACTTTACGGAGCGTGAGACGTTCAAAAATGACGCCACATCCGCCAACCAAAATCGGGGCCAACAACAGCGCGGGCCAAAAGCCGATGACACTGGTGAGGCTGTAACCGAAATAAGCACCGATCATGTAAAACGATGCGTGTGCAAAATTCAAAACACCCATCATGCTGAAAATCAAGGTCAGTCCGGAACTGAGCATGAAAAGCAGCAAACCATAGCTCAATCCGTTGAGCATGGAAATGATGAAAAACTCCATAAATCGACCTTCCGATTTCCATCACATTTCAAAAAAAAGGGCCCGATCCTTAGAGGTGCGGGCCCTGCAGGAGCGCTAGAGAATTAACCTGGGCGCTTCATCTGGCAGCTGGTTGGCGTGCTAGAAATGTAGGATGGGAATTCCTTGACAGGCACCAGGGTCATGCCTGTGTTTTCAACGCTGTAGTTGTACTTCTTGTCGGTTTTGCTCCAAACAGTGAGGTACAAAGGCTGTTGCAATTGGTGATCCGTTTTACGCATCTGAATTTCACCGTTGAAAACGCTGGTGCTGGAAATACCTTCCAATGCAGCCGCAACTTTGACAGGGTCAGTCGATTTGGCCTTGGCCATGGCGTCGCCCAAAGTTGTGAAGATGTTGATGACGGAGCCAGTGTAGAAGTCGTCATTGAATTTGGCTTTGAACTCTTCTTGGTATTTGTCCATCAGGCCGCCCATCTTGTAGTGACCGTAACCAATTTGGAAAACGCGACCTTCACCACTTTTGCCCAGTGCGGTTGGCGTACCAGTCACACCCGTGTAGTAAGTGTAGAAATTGCCAGTGAAGCCACCTTCGTTGGCCGCTTTGACCAACAAAGCCAAGTCGGAACCCCAGTTGCCAGTCACAACAGTGTCGGCGCCTGATGCTTTGATTTTTGCAATGTAGGGTGCGAAGTCACGAACTTGCGCCAAGGGGTGCAAATCTTCACCCACAATTTGAACGTCAGGACGCTTGCGGCTGATGCCTTCTTTGAAGAATTTGGCAACTTGATGGCCGTGTGAATAGTTCTGGTTCAACAAGAAAATTTTCTTGGTTTCAGGACGGTCCTTCATGAACGTGGTCAGGGCTTCCATTTTCATGGAAGTGTCTGCGTCATAACGGAAGTGCCAGTAGCTGCATTTGCTGTTGGTAAAGTCAGGGTCAACTGCAGAGTGGTTCAAGAAAATAATTTCTTTGCCTGGATTGCGCTCGTTGTGTTTGTTGACAGCTTCAATGAGGGCGCCGGCAACACCAGAGCCATTGCCCTGTGTGATGTAGCGAATGCCTTGATCGGTTGCCGCCTTCAAGACGTTCAAACTTTCAGCAGGGCTGAGTTTGTTGTCAAAACCAACCACTTCAAATTTAACACCAGCAGGATTTGTCTTGCTGTACTTTTCTGCAAAGAACTGGAAGCTTTTGAGTTGATTGTTTCCCACTGGGGCCATCAGGCCAGACAAGGGATCAATCCAAGCAATCTTGACTGTCTCGCCTTTTTGAGCGTGGGCACCGAATGCGCAAAAAGCCACTGCGGCCACTGCGATTGAACGAACTACAAATTTCATATTTGGCTCCAACTGTGATTGAGAAAATAACGGACTGAGCGTAACTGTTTTATGCAAATTTTCGGTCGGGGTTTGCCCTAGGCAAAGTGAAGTAGCCCTTCAAAAACTAATGGCATGGGCGCAATTAAGCGCTTGGCAATTTGTAGTTAGCAAGCAGTTCACGCAGTTTAGTTTTCAGCATCTTGCCCGTTGCGCCAAGGGGGATGGCATCGACAAATACAGCATCATCTGGAATTTGCCATTTGGCAGTTTTGCCTTCGTAAAAGCGCAGTAATTCGGCCGCAGTTAACTGGCTTCCAGGACGTTTAACCGCACAAATAATAGGCCTTTCATCCCATTTTGGATGGGGCATGCCAATGCAAGCAGCCATCGCAATATCGGGGTGTCCCATTGCAATGTTTTCAATGTCGATCGAACTGATCCATTCGCCGCCTGACTTGATGACGTCTTTGCTTCTGTCTGTAATCTGCATGAACCCATCCTCATCGATGGTTGCAACATCACCCGTTGGAAACCATCCATCGACAAGCGGGCTACCCCCTTCTTGTTTGAAATATTCTCGAATGATCCAAGGGCCTTTGACCAGCAAATCGCCGTAGGTCTTGCCGTCGTGCGGCAATTCTTCACCCGCATCGTTCACAATTTTCATATCAACCCCAAAAATACAGCGGCCTTGCTTGAGTCGCAGTTTCATTTGATCTTCTGCAGGCAATGAAAGATGTTTATTTTTGAGTGTGCACAAGGTCCCTAAAGGGCTCATTTCTGTCATGCCCCAAGCGTGCAAAACATCGACCCCATAATCTTCTTTGAACGCATTGATCATGGCGGGCGGACATGCTGACCCGCCAATGACGGTTCTATTAAGACTTGAAAACCGCAACTTTTCTGGCTTCATGTGACCCAGCAACATTTGCCAAACCGTTGGAACACCTGCAGCAAAAGTGACTTGTTCAGATTCAATCAATTCATAGACAGACTTGCCATCCAATGCGGGTCCTGGGAAGACCAATTTGGCACCAGTCATGGCTGCGCTATAGGGAATACCCCATGCATTCACATGGAACATTGGAACCACAGGCAAGATAGCGTCTCTTGCAGAAATGCACATGACATCTGGCAAGGCTGCAGCATAGGCATGCAGCAAAGTGGACCGATGGCTGTAAAGCGCCGCTTTGGGATTGCCTGTGGTGCCACTCGTGTAGCACATGCTAGAAGCGGTGTTCTCGTCTAATTCGGGCCAGTTGTACTCAGTTGAACGCCCCTCCAACAAAGCTTCATAACTCAATAAATTGGGGATACCCGTGTCTGTAGGCAACTTGTCTTTGTCACAAAGTGCAACCCAATGCTTCACGGTGGTGCATCTTGCATGAACCGCTTGTACCAGCGGCAAGAACGTCATATCAAAGCAAAGAATTTGATCTTCTGCATGGTTGGCAATCCAAACGACTTGGTCAGGATGGAGCCTAGGATTTAAGGTGTGCAAGACGCGTCCTGAACCACTGACGCCAAAATAAAGCTCCAAATGCCGATAGCCGTTCCAGGCCAGCGTTGCCACCCGGTCGCCTTGCCCAAGTTGCAGGTTGTCCAGAGCATTGGCAACTTGACGCGAGCGTTTGGCCACATCACCCCAGGTGTATCTGTGGATGTCGCCTTCCACACGCCTAGAAACAACTTCACCATCGTGATGGTGACGGTTTGCGAATTCAATCAAAGAAGAAATCAGCAATGATTGCTGCTGCATCAGTCCCAACATAACAACCCCAAGTAATTGATAAAAGAAATGACTTTGTAGCACGAATGACCATGCCCCATTCAAAACCCAGTATGAACCTATGTCATTCAAAGCGAACGACAATCTAAACCATGAACTGGATCAATCGTTATGCCATGCTGGGGCCAGAATTTTCGGCCGAAGTGCTGCCCTCCCCTGTGCCCGAACCTAAATGGGTCGGGCGCAATGATGAATTGGCGGCCTCCTTGGGATTACCCGAGGATTGGCTCAACAGCGCTGACGGTTTGTCGGTTTTCAGTGGCAATGGCCTATTCGAAGGCATGCAGTCCATTGCCAGTGTCTATAGCGGTCATCAGTTTGGGCAGTGGGCTGGACAACTGGGCGATGGTCGAGCCTTAAGCCTTGGAGAATTTCAAAGCGAAAAAGCCGCCATTGAAATTCAACTAAAGGGTGCAGGCAAAACGCCATTTTCTCGAATGGGTGATGGCCGTGCTGTATTGCGTTCAAGCATCCGTGAATACCTGTGCAGTGAAGCCATGGCTGGCTTAGGCATTCCCACCACGCGTGCACTTTGCCTGACCACATCTCCCCAAAAAGTGATTCGAGAAGAAGTTGAAACTGCCGCCATCGTGACCCGAACAGCCCCTAGCTTTATTCGGTTTGGTCACTTCGAGCATTTTGCCAATCAAACCTCATCCAAGGGGGCGCACAACTTGAAGCAATTGGCAGACTTCACGCTTACAAATTTTGTTCAAGCCAACCCAGATTTTTCAGACAATCCCTATGCCAATTTGCTTTGGGAAGTCACCCAGTCGACGGCCCAATTGATGGCGCAATGGCAGTCGGTCGGCTTCTGTCATGGCGTCATGAACACCGACAACATGAGCATCATGGGATTGACCCTAGATTACGGTCCCTTCCAATTTTTAGACGGCTTCAACCCCAATCACATTTGCAATCATTCAGACCACATGGGACGGTACGCCTATGGCCGCCAACCACAAGTGGCTTATTGGAATTTATTTTGTTTGGCTCAAGCCCTCATGCCTTTAATCGAAACGCAAGAATTGGCCATGAGAGCACTTGAATCCTACAAACCGACTTTTTCAAATGCTTGGACTGAAAAGTTTTTGAGCAAACTCGGCTTGCACTTGTCAGACTTGCCAGAGCAACTGGAAAGTGACACGCTGCTCCTGAACAATTTGCTTGAAATAATGGCCGCAGAGCAAGTCGATTTCACTGTTTTTTGGCGCAGAATCAGTGGCGCAGTGGTTGAGTCTTCCGCTGATGCGCCTGCATGGCGGCAGGTTGCAGATTTATTTCTGGATCAAGCCGCTTGGAAAGCTTGGCAAGCCCGCTACTTGGATCGATTGAGTCAGCTTAACGTGAACCAATGCCAAGAACGGATGTACAAGGTCAATCCTAAGTATGTTTTGCGCAACCACTTGGCGGAATCGGCCATCCAAAAATCTAAAATGGGCGACCACTCAGAAGTAGAGACCCTGTTCAAATTGTTAAAGTCGCCCTATGACGATCAAGCTCAATTTGATCACTATGCCAATTTACCGCCCGCTTGGGCATCTTCCATCGAAATCAGCTGTTCTTCTTAATTGCCATGAATTCAAAAACATTACCCCAAACCGACGAAGAATGGCGTGAGTGGTTGCGCGCAAAAAATGCAGAGCCTTTGGCGTTTGAAGTTACTCGTCGTGCGGCTACCGAAAGGCCCTTCACTGGCAAGTACGAAACGCATTGGGAGCCCGGTCAGTACCACTGCGTCTGCTGCGATGCCAAGTTATTCGATTCAAGCACCAAGTTTGATGCAGGCTGTGGTTGGCCATCGTTCTATCAGGCTGCAGAACCCGAAGCCATTTTGCAAAAGGTAGACAGAAGCCACGGCATGGTCAGAGTCGAGAGTGTTTGCGCACAATGTGGCGCGCACTTAGGCCATGTGTTTGAGGACGGCCCGCAACCTACCGGTTTGCGATATTGCATGAACTCGGCATCGCTCCAATTTAAGAAGCCGTGACATGAAAATCATTCTGGACTTGTTCCCCATACTGCTTTTTTTTGCAGCCTACAAATACGCTTCAATTTATGAAGCGACTGCTGTTTTAATGGGTGCAACCGTCATTCAAAGCGTACTCATGTACAAAATGGATGGCAAATTGTCTACCATGCAAAAAGCCAGCTTGGCATTGATTTTGGTCTTCGGCAGTTTGACCTTGTTTTTTCACGACGACCGTTTCATCAAATACAAGCCTACTTTGCTTTACGGCTGTTTGGCTTTGGCCTTGTGGGTTTCTCAATTTGTTTTTAAGAGAAACCTGCTGCTTTCAATGCTGGGGAGCCAAGTCAACCTGCCCCCTGCTAATTGGCACAATCTCAACATCGGTTGGATGGCCTATTGTGTTTTCATGGCGGCCATCAATGCCTATGTTGCTGCCTACTACACCACGGAACAATGGGTCGATTTCAAAATTTGGGGCTACATATTTCCTCTGACATTCATTGTGGGCACAGGTTTTTACATCGCCAAATACGCCATTCAAACGGCGGACGAGACTCCCACCACGGATTCTCAGAAAGGCGCAGACGGTTCCTGATATGCATGATTTATCTTCTTTAGCACCCGAGGCGGCTTGGCAACCCCTCATTGAACTGACCCTCCAAAAACAATTCAATCCCAGCTTTTTGGAGGTGATTGATGAAAGTTACCAGCACGCAGGGCATTCTGGTGCCAGCGAATCTGGACTCAACAGTCATTTCAGGGTTCGAATTGCTTCGGCTCAATTTGAGGGTCTGACCCGCGTTCAACGCCATCGGCTTGTGTATGATTCGCTCCAAGAATTCCTGGACCATGGCTTGCATGCCTTGGCCATCGAGTTTCGATAATCGTTCCCCTCTTTGTAACTGAAGGAATCTAATGAAAGTTTCTAAATTGGCCGTGAGCCTGATGGCCGCTTTGAGCCTGTCTGCTTGGTCTCAAAATTTGGCCATTGTGAATGGCAAACCAGTCCCAAGTTCTCGTGTTGAAGCCTTGAAACAGCAAGTCGAGCGTTCTGGACGCCCAGTCACACCAGAAATCTTGGCCCAAATCAAGGAAGAATTGATTGCACGCGAAATTTTCATGCAAGAAGCCCGCAAGCGTGGCCTTGAAACCTCTGAAGACTACAAAGCCCAAATCGAATTAGCCCGTCAAAGTCTGTTGATTCGTGAACTGTTTGCCAGTTTCCAAAAGAAGAACCCTGTCACTGATGCCGAAATCAAAGCCGAGTACGACAAATTTGTTGCAGCCAATGGCGGCAAAGAATACCGTGCACGTCATATTTTGGTAGACAAGGAAGAAGAAGCCAAGACTTTGATTGCCGACATCAAAAAAGGTGCAAAGTTTGAAGACTTGGCCAAAAAGGCTTCCAAAGATCCAGGCTCAGGTGCCAACGGTGGTGACTTAGACTGGGCCAACGCAGCCAGCTACGTCCCTGAATTTTCTAATGCCATGGTGAAGTTAGAAAAAGGTCAGATGACTGACACGCCCATCAAAAGCCAATTTGGTTTTCACGTGATTCGTGTTGACGATGTCCGTGAAGCCCAATTGCCCAAGTTGGAAGAAGTCAAGCCACAAATTACGCAGCAGCTGACGCAAGCCAAATTGGCCAAGTACCAAGATGACCTGCGCGCCAAAGCCAAGGTTCAATAAATCTTATTGAACCCATTTGCGAGCGTTTTGCCACAGCCTCAACCAAGGGCTGTGGCTTGAGATATCGCCAGGCGTATAACTCATCTGAACATTCCTGAAGACGCGTTCAGGGTGCGGCATCATGGCAGTAAACCGACCGTCAGCAGTGGTCACAGCGGTCAAGCCCCCGGGACTGCCATTTGGATTGGCAGGATAGGTTTCTGTTGGATGTCCCCAATTGTCGACAAAGCGCATGGCCGCTATCACTTGCGAAGCATCTCCGCGATACTTAAAGTTTGCATAACCCTCGCCATGTGCCACGGCAATCGGCATGCGGCTTCCGGCCATGTCTTGAAGAAAAATACTGGCAGATTCAAGCACTTCAACCATGGACAATCGCGCTTCGAAGCGTTCGCTTTGATTGGTCGTAAAGCGAGGCCAATGTTGCGCGCCAGGAATAATGTCTGCCAACTCAGCAAACATTTGGCAACCATTACAGACGCCCAAACCAAAAGTATCCTTGCGCGCAAAGTAAGCCTTGAACTCATCAGACAGTTTGCCATTGAAGGTAATGCTTCGAGCCCAACCAATGCCAGCGCCCAAGGTGTCGCCATAGCTGAAACCGCCACAGGCCACCAAGCCTTTGAAATCATTCAAGCTGACGCGACCAGACTGTAAATCGGTCATGTGAACATCGTGCGATTCGAAACCTGCCTCACTGAAAGCGTAGGCCATTTCAACGTGTGAGTTAACGCCCTGCTCTCGCAAAATGGCCACACGGGGCTTAGACAAGTTGAGCCAAGGGGCTGCGACATTGTCTTCAGGTTTGAAACCCAGTGACACGTGCAGTCCAGGATTGCTTGGTAAACCAAGGCCTGCGTGTTCGCTGTCAGCACAATGAACGTTGTCGCGTTGCTGACAAATTTTCCAACTCACGCTGTCCCACACTTGATGCAAATCTTCTAATTTGGCTGAAAAAATTTCTTGGGTGTCACGCCAGATGCTCAATGCACCAACACCTTTGGGGATGGTGGCATGGGCAGGCCGAGTTTTGCCGATGACATGGCTGTGCTTGGACAAATGGTGATCACGCAAGATTTGCATGACCGCTGCTCGGTCTTGGGTTGCAACTTGAATCACCACGCCCAACTCTTCGTTGAACAAGGCTCTGAGCGTGAGTTCTTCACGACGTGCACTCACCTGTTGCGCCCAGTTTTTGGCATCGCCATATTCCGCACGACTGTCACTGATGCCGTCACCCTCAGTGACCAACAAATCCACATTGAGTGCGACACCTACTTGGCCCGCAAAACACATTTCAGCAACAGTACTGAACAAGCCACCATCTGAACGATCGTGGTAGGCCAACACATAGCCGCTTGAACGAAGTTGGTTGATGGCTTTGACCACATTGATCAAATTTTGGGGCGAGTCTAAATCGGGCACCACATCGTCAGATTGCTGGAAAACTTGGCCCAATATGCTGCCCCCCATGCGTTGCCTGCCATCACTCAAGTCAATGAGCATCAAGGTGGTGTCTTCTAGCGAGGCATTCAATTGGGGTGTGAGTGTGCCGCGCACATCCTTGAGAGATGCAAAAGCACTCACAATTAAACTCACAGGAGATGTCACCTGATGCGCGCCGTTGTGATCCGTCCACTGAGTTTTCATTGACAAACTGTCTTTGCCAACAGGAATTGAAATACCCAGTGCAGGACACAATTCAAGCCCCACCGCTTTGACCGTTTCGAACAAGGCGGCATCTTCTCCTGGCTCGCCACAGGCTGCCATCCAATTGGCACTGAGTTTGACGCGGTCTAATTCGATCGGCGCAGCCAGTAAATTGGTAATGGCCTCCGCAACGGCCATGCGTCCCGAGGCAGCTGCATTGACGCTGGCCAGCGGGGTACGCTCTCCCATGCTCATGGCTTCGCCTTGAAAGCCTTTGAAATCAGCCAATGTGACAGCGCAATCTGCGACTGGAACTTGCCAAGGTCCCACCATTTGATCGCGATGGGTTAAGCCGCCCACTGTCCGATCGCCAATGGTGATCAAAAATCGTTTAGACGCAACTGTGGGATGACTCAATACCTTCAGTGCCGCGTCTTGCAATTGAATGCCAGTCAGCTCAATGCTTTTGGTGGGGTGACTCACCGATGTAACAACACGGTGCATTTTGGGTGGCTTACCCAAAAGGACATTCATTGGCATGTTGACGGGTAACTCAAGCTCTGGCGATGGCGCTTGCTTATCTGACAACACCAAATGGCGCTCTTCAGTTGCAACACCCACCACGGCAAAGGGACAACGCTCACGCTCACAGAAAGATTTGAAGGTCTCTAGTGACGCTGGCGCAATGGCCAAAACATAACGCTCTTGGCTTTCGTTAGACCAAATTTCTTTCGGTGAAAGTCCAGAAGCTTCCAAGGGGACGGCACGCAAATCAAAGCGAGCGCCACGACCTGCATCGTTGGTGAGTTCTGGAAAAGCATTTGACAAACCGCCCGCCCCCACATCGTGGATGGCCAAGATAGGATTGTCTTTGCCCAAAATCCAACATTGGTTAATGACTTCCTGCGCGCGTCGTTCAATTTCTGGGTTGCCGCGTTGTACAGAATCAAAGTCTAAGTTGGCGGCATTTGTTCCGGAGGCCATCGAACTGGCTGCACTGCCCCCCATGCCAATCAGCATGCCAGGCCCACCCAATTGAATCAACAATGTGCCGGCAGGAAATTCAATCTTTTTGGTTTGGCTTTCTTCAATCACACCCAAACCACCCGCAATCATGATGGGCTTGTGGTAGCCACGCACAACGCCATTCACCTTTTGTTCGTACTCTCGAAAGTAACCCAGCAAATTGGGACGACCAAATTCGTTGTTGAAGGCAGCCCCGCCCAAGGGACCCTCTGTCATGATTTGCAGAGGGCTTGCAATGTGTGCAGGTTTGCCGTGGGGTGCATCCCACAATTTTGAAACTGTAAATCCCGTCAAGCCCGCTTTGGGTTTTGAGCCCCTGCCCGTTGCGCCTTCATCTCTGATTTCACCCCCTGCGCCCGTCGAAGCGCCAGGAAAAGGCGAAATGGCTGTGGGATGGTTGTGCGTTTCAACCTTCATGAGCACATGGTGAAGGGCATTTTCTTTCTCATAAATGCCGCCTTGCTTGGCCACAAAACGTTCGACGTGATGTCCAGCCATGACGGAAGCGTTGTCTGAATAAGCGACCACGGTGTGCTGTGGATTTTGCTGATGCGTGTAGCGAATCATGCCAAACAAACTGTGGTCTTTGTCTTCACCATCGATGGTGAATTTGGCATTGAAAATTTTGTGCCGGCAGTGCTCACTGTTGGCCTGCGCAAACATCATCAATTCAACATCCGTGGGATTGCGTCCAAGTTGTTGGAAAGACACCAGCAAATAATCAATTTCATCTTCTGCCAGCGCCAAGCCGAACGATTGGTTGGCTTTGACGAGTGCCTCACGTCCCCCCTTCAATACATCGACATGCAATAAACTTTGGGCTTGTAATTCTTGCGTCAGTGCCACCGCTTCACTGCGGTTTGCAAGGATGGACTCTGTCATGCGGTCATGCAACAAGTCGGCCAATTTCAATTGGGTCTCTGCGCTCAATGCATTCAGTGTGGTGGCCGATTTAAATTGCAAGGTGTATTCCACCAAGCGTTCAATCCTTCGGACAGGCAAACCACAATTGTGTGCAATGTCTGTGGCTTTCGAGGCCCATGGGGAAACGGTTCCTAAGCGTGGCGATACGATGACTTGCAGTGGGTTTTTTGCATTGTGAGATGGGTTGGCAGGCTCGCCATACACAAGGAGTTGTTTGAGGACATCCGCATGGCTGGGTGACAAGTCCATCTCGGTGGCAACCAAGTGCAAAAATTGACCTTGCAGGGTAGTGACGTCTGGGCACAGTGCCTGCAATTTGGGGAGCAATTGTTGAGTTCGAAAGACGCTAAGGGCGTTGCCGCCTTCTAGGATGTGTGTATGCAGGGTCACTGTGCGGCCTTGGAGGCTATTGGGGAAATATCTGAAATACCGCTGACTGGGGTATTTTTCGAGCCTCTATTTTAACCGCCGGTTGGCTCATTTTCTGCAAAAACAAGCCTGAGATGGGATAATCTGACCCCATGACAATCTCTATCAAAGACGCCAAAGGCGCTGAAGGCATGCGGGTGGCCGGACGGCTGGCTTCCGAAGTTTTGGACTACTTGACACCATTCGTCCAGCCTGGTGTGACCACCAACGAACTCGATCGTTTGGCCCATGACTACATGGTCAATGTCCAAGGCAGTATCCCAGCCCCCTTAAATTACCAACCGCCAGGTTACGCGCCCTACCCCAAATCCATTTGTACATCGATCAATCACCAGGTGTGTCATGGCATTCCCAGTGATAAAGCACTCAAAAAAGGTGACATCGTCAACATCGATATCACGGTCATCAAAGATGGATGGCATGGCGATACCAGTCGCATGTTCTTGGTCGGTGAGGCTTCGATTGCTGCCAAGCGTCTATGTGCTGTGACCTACGATGCCATGTGGCATGGCATTGCGCAAGTCAAGCCTGGCGCTAGATTGGGTGACATTGGTTGGGCCATTCAAAAGTTTGCCGAAAACCTGGGGTTTTCAATTGTTCGCGAATTTTGTGGCCATGGTATCGGTCAAGTGTTTCATGAAGAGCCACAAGTTCTTCATTACGGAAGACCGGGAACTCTGGACGAACTCAAAGCAGGCATGACTTTCACCATTGAGCCCATGATCAATGCAGGCAAGCGGGAAATCAAAGAGATGGGCGATGGCTGGACCATCGTGACCAAGGATCGCTCCTTGTCTGCCCAATGGGAACACACCATCTTGGTGACTGAAACTGGCTACGAAGTCCTCACGCTGTCAGCTGGCAGTCCACCTGTTCCAGATTTCATCAAAGGTTAAACCCATGACAGATGTGTCGGTATTGCGCGATAAATATCGGCAGGAAAAGCAGGCACTTTGGACGCACATTGAAAACAGCAATGCCAGTGGCCGAGGTCTAAAAAGAACTCTCAAGCGGCTCGCTCATTTGGCAGATGCGCTGTTGGTTCAGCTTTGGTCCAATGCAGGTTTTCATCAAGGCGAGGCCTTGATTGGCGTGGGTGGTTTTGGTCGAGGCGAGCTATTTCCATCATCCGATGTCGATGTGTTGTTGTTACTCCCAGACACAGCGAATACAGAAGAGTCATCAGAACTGAAAGCCAAGCTGGAAATCTTCATTGGCAGTTGTTGGGACAGCGGACTCGAAATAGGGTCCAGCGTCCGTACCTTGAAAGATTGTTTGATTGAGTCCGAAAAGGACATCACGGTTCAAACTTCTTTGCTTGAAAGTCGTTACATCACTGGCGACGCATCGCTCTTTCAAAAATTTTGGAAAAGCTTCAGCTCAGCAATCGATCCCTATGCATTTTTCGTGGCCAAAACCCTCGAAATGCAGCAGCGACATAACAAGTTTGAAAATACACCCTACTCTTTAGAACCCAATTGCAAAGAATCACCAGGGGGGTTGCGTGACTTGCAAATCATTTTGTGGGTCTCAAAGGCGGCAGGCCTGGGCAGTGACTGGGACGATTTGGCCAAAAAAGGTTTGGCGACACCGCTAGAGGTCAAGCAAATCAAACGCAATGAGGCTGTTCTGAGTTTGATTCGCGCCCGATTGCATTTGTTGGCGAAGCGCAGAGAAGATCGTTTGGTTTTTGATCTGCAGCACGCGTTAGCTGATAGCTTTGGCTACCAGGCCAAAAGAACGCCAGATGGCAAACACAAGCAAAGAGCCAGTGAAGTTCTGATGCGTCAGTACTACTGGGCAGCCAAGGCTGTCACCCAATTGAACCAGATATTGCTCCTCAACATTGAGGCTCATCTTCAGGCCGAACGTGGCGATTTACGCATTGAAGTTAGGAAAATCAACGATCACTTCAATGACCTCAATGGCTTGATTGATGTTGCGAAAGACGATCTCTATCAGAAACATCCCCACGCCATTTTGGAAACCTTTTTGCTCTTTCAGCAAACACAGGGTGTCAAAGGTTTGTCTGCTAAAACATTGCGAGCCCTCTACAACGTTCGCAATGTGATGGACGCCAAATTTCGCCGCGACCCTGTCAACCGCCAAACGTTTCTCAAAATTTTGCAAGAAAACGAAGGCATCACGCATTCAATGCGCTTGATGAACCAGACTTCGGTGTTGGGTCGGTACTTGTGGGTTTTCCGAAATATTGTGGGACAGATGCAGCATGACCTGTTCCATGTGTACACCGTTGATCAGCATATATTGATGGTTCTTCGGAATGTCAGGCGATTCTTTATTGCAGATCACGCGCACGAATATCCCTTCTGCTCACAATTGGCAGCGGGCTGGGACAAGCCTTATGTGCTTTACACCGCGGCCTTGTTTCACGACATTGCCAAAGGTAGAGGCGGCGATCATTCGCAACTCGGAATGCGTGAAGTTAAGTTGTTTTGTAAACAACACAATATTCCCTCCGAAGATGCCAAGCTCATTTCCTTTTTGGTAGGTGAACATCTGACCATGAGTCATGTGGCCCAAAAGGAAGATCTGAGTGATCCCGATGTCATTGCAGCATTTGCCAAACGGGTGGGCAACGAAAGGCGTTTGACCGCCCTCTATCTGCTCACAGTTGCTGACATTCGAGGAACCAGTCCCAAGGTCTGGAATGCCTGGAAAGGCAAGCTATTAGAAGACTTGTACCGATACACCCTCAGGGTCTTGGGTGGCAGAGCCCCCGATGCCAACGCCGACATTGAAGCCAGAAAACGCGATGCCCTGATTGAATTGGCACGCCATGCAGAACCCCATGAAGGCCAAAAAGCGTTTTGGGATACTTTGGACGTCGGTTATTTCATGCGGCACGACGCAGGGGAAATTGCGTGGCATGCACGACAACTTTCGCGCCACGTCAACAAATCTCAAACCACAGATAATGCAACGGGTGAAAGAAAGTGCATTGTTCGCGCCAGAATTTCACCTGTGGGTGAAGGCCTTCAAGTGTTGGTTTACACCGCAGACCAAACCGATTTGTTTGCGCGAATATGTGGTTACTTTGATCAAGCAGGTTTCAGCATTTTGGATGCCAAAATTCACACGGCCAATAACGGCTACGCCTTGGACACATTTCAGGTGGTGACCTCGCTATTGCCAGAACATTACAGAGAATTAATGACCATGGTTGAATCGGGCCTGGCGGCCACCATCAATAAAAAAGGTGAGTTGCCACCCCCAACCAAAGGCAGGGTCTCCCGTCGTGTCAAAAACTTCCCAATTGCACCCCGCATCACTCTGCACCCGGACGAGAAAGCGCAGAGTTGGTTGTTGGGCATTTCAGCCAGCGATCGTTTGGGCTTGCTCTACAGTGTGGCATCTGTTCTGGCCAAACACAGCATCAGTTTGAAATTGGCCAAGATCAGTACATTGGGTGAACGGGTTGAAGACACCTTTTTGATTGAAGGTTCTGCCCTTCAACACAATCGCGAACAAATTGAAATTGAGACCGAGCTCCTGCAAGTACTGCAGGCTTGAACTCAAGATTTCTTTCGGGGTGGCAAGCCGGTATGTTGCGTCAATATCTGACCAGACTTAGGCGATTTTGATTTGAGGCTTCCAGGCGTGCTGTTTTTACGGCGCGCACTTTGGTAATCATCCGACAGCGGTTGCCAAGTAGGAATGAGATGGTGCTTGCCATTACCGATCAAATCAGACCTGCCCATGGCTTTCAAAGCTTCTCGCAACAAGGGCCAATGTTTGGCATCGTGATACCGCAAGAAAGCTTTGTGCAAGCGGCGCCTTTTCTCGCCCTTAACGACATCCACTTTTTCACTCTCTCGACTGATTTTGCGAAGCGGATTTTTGGCCGTGTGATACATGGCTGTGGCAGTGGCCATGGGACTGGGATAAAAGGTTTGAACTTGGTCAGCTCGAAATCCATTTTTCTTCAGCCAAACGGCCAAATTCATCATGTCTTCGTCACTGGTGCCTGGGTGTGCCGCAATGAAGTAAGGGACTAAGAATTGTTTCTTTCCCGCCTCCGCACTGAACTTGTCAAACAGACTTTTAAATCGGTCGTAAGTGCCAATGCCCGGCTTCATCATCTTGCTTAATGGGCCAGATTCTGTGTGTTCAGGGGCAATTTTCAAATAGCCCCCCACATGGTGAGTGACCAATTCTTTAACGTATTCAGGGCTTTGCACGGCCAAGTCGTAGCGCAGTCCTGAACCGATCAAAATTTTCTTGATGCCCTTGAGACTTCGGGCTTTTCTGTACATTTGAATGAGCGGACCGTGATCGGTCGTCAGGTTGCTGCAAATGCCTGGGTACACGCAACTGGGTTTTCGGCAGGCTGATTCAATTTCAGGGCTCTTACAACCCAAACGGTACATGTTGGCCGTTGGCCCGCCTAAGTCTGAAATGACACCTGTAAAGCCTTTGACCTTGTCACGAATGTCTTCAATTTCGCGAAGCACGGAAGCTTCACTGCGACTTTGAATAATGCGGCCTTCGTGTTCTGTAATGGAACAAAACGTACAACCGCCAAAACAACCCCGCATGATGTTGACTGAAAACCGAATCATTTCCCATGCAGGAATCTTGGTCGCGCCATCGTGTGAACCGTTTTCGTCGGCATAGCTGGGATGCGGACTGCGGGCATAGGGAAGATCAAAAACCGCATCCATTTCGGCCGTCGTCAGGGGAATGGGTGGCGGCGTCATCCAAACATCGCGCGCTGTGTGACCCTCTCCATGGGCTTGGACCAAGCACCTGGCATTGCCTGGGTTGGTCTCTAAATGCAAGACGCGATTGGCATGGGCGTATAGAACGGGGTCACTTTTAACCTGTTCATAGCTTGGCAATCGGATGACACTTAAATCGCGAGGCGGTACTTTGTGCGTGCCCTTGCCGCGCAGCGCGGGCATGTGTGGACTTGGAACAAACTGAAGTGGCTTGACAGAACTTGGGGGCAAACTGGATGCATTGGCACTGTTTTGCAAGTCTGCGACCGTTTGTGCTTCCTCTTCCCGCGCACAAGTTGCGCCATTTTCACGAGCCTGATCGGAAATCATCAGGTAGGGATTGATGTGCGCTTCGACATGGCCTGGCGTATCGACAGTCGTTGAATCAATTTCAAACCAACCTTCGGGGGTTTGGCGACGAACAAACGCCGTACCTCGAACATCCACAATGTCGTGCACCGGAACTTTGGCAGCCAATCGATGTGCTATTTCGACAATGGCACGTTCGGCATTGCCATACAGCAAAAGATCACATTTGCTATCGACCACAATCGATCGCCGGACTTTGTCTGACCAATAATCGTAGTGGGCGATGCGGCGCAAGGAGCCTTCAATACCACCCAAAATGATGGGAACGTCTGGGTAGGCTTCCCGACATCTTTGGCTGTAAACAATGGCAGCACGGTCAGGACGTTTACCGCCAACATCGCCAGGGGTGTATGCGTCATCAGAGCGAATTTTGCGATCGGCCGTGTAGCGATTGATCATGGAATCCATATTGCCTGCAGTGACACCCCAAAATAGATTGGGTTTGCCTAACACGCGAAATGGATCGGCGCTTTGCCAATCGGGTTGGGCAATGATGCCAACCCTGAAACCTTGTGCTTCCAACATGCGGCCGATCACGGCCATGCCAAAACTGGGGTGGTCAACATAGGCGTCGCCCGTGACCAAAATGATGTCGCAACTGTCCCAGCCTAATTGAGCCATCTCCGATTGGCTCATGGGCAAGAAAGGTGCCGTGCCAAAGCGTGACGCCCAGAACTTGCGGTAACTGTTCAGGGGTTTTGCTTCACGCGGGAAAAAAGAGACGTCTACAAAGGCGTTCATGGCACACAAATCGATGGAAGGCCGTAGTTTAGAGCCTTCGAGGCGCCAACGGGCTCAAAAGGTCTTTATGGCAGGATAATTCTGGGATGCCGACCGAGAACAGTCCCTTAAAACGACCCAATTCCAAAATGGAATTGTTCATCGGCTTTACCCTTTTAGCCTTGCAAGGGGTGGGTGGCGTCTTGGCAGTAGCGCAACAAGAGCTTGTTGAGCGTCGTCAATGGATGAGCAGAGCCCAATTTTTAGAAGAATGGTCTGTTGCACAAATTTTGCCTGGCCCCAACATTGTCAATTTGGCATTGATGTTGGGTCGACAGTATTTTGGGATTTATGGCGCCTTAGCGGCTGTGGCCGGACTGTTGGTCGCCCCCCTCATTTTGGTCTTGTTAATGGCCATTCTATTTGGTGGTGTGGCCGACAACCCCGTCGCTCAAGGCGCATTAAAGGGCATGGGTGCAGTTTCAGCAGGACTCATCATTGCAACGGGTCTGAAGTTGAGCACCGCCTTCAAACAAAACCCATTGGGACTGAATGTTGCATGGCTCCTGGTTTTGGCAACTTTTGTGAGTGTTGGTTTGTTCAGGCTGCCCTTACTATGGGTCTTGAGTGCCATAGGCTTGATAGGCTGCGGGCTGGCTTATCGTTCGTTGCTAAATACAGATGCCATGGCCAAAGCTGATTCTGGTGACAGTTCTGGGTCAAGTTCTGGGTCTGATTCAACATGAACCATGCCATTGCCATGAGCCCTTTGGATTGGCTTGATTTGCTTTTGCATTTTGGTCTTTTGTCACTGCTTTCCTTGGGCGGTACGATTACCACAGCGCCCGAAATGCACCGTTACTTGGTCGATGAAAAAAATTGGCTCACTGACTTTTCTTTTTCATCTTCCATTGCCTTAGCGCAATCTGCGCCAGGACCCAATGTCTTGTTTGTCGCTTTGATGGGGTGGAACATCGGCATCAACGCCGGTGGCGGTATGTCATCCGGTCTGCCGGCTTGGCTGCTGGGGTTTTTAGGGATTGTGGTCACCATGACAGGCATCATGCTGCCCTCCTCTTTACTGACCTACTCAGCAACCAAATGGGCGCATCAAAATAGCAATTTGATGGCAGTGCGCGCTTTCAAATCTGGCATGTCGCCTATTGTGATTGGCTTATTGATTTCAACAGGTTGGTTATTAACTGCGGCTCACAACAGCATCACCCAAGATTGGAAACTGTGGCTCCTAACAGCGGTTTCAATGGGACTGATGTTGAAAACGAGAATCCATATTTTGTGGTTGATGGCGGGCGGTGGCTGCATCGGTGCAGCAGGCATTTTGTAGTCTCAAGATAGACTGATCACCTGAGGCAATGATTGGGTCAAAAAACCCAAAAATTAACCCAATCGTTGCCTGACCGCTTCAAACAGGCACACGCCACTGGCGACCGAGACGTTCAAACTTTCAACAGCCCCTTGCATAGGAATGCTAACGAGTTCGTCACATGTTTTGCGAGTAAGGTGACGCATGCCCGGCCCCTCGGCTCCCAACACCAAAGCGACCGGTCCCTTCAGATCGACTTGGTAAATGTTCTTAGGGGCATCGCCACTGGTACCAATGGTCCAAATTGAACGTTCTTTGAGTTCACCCAAAGTGCGCGCCAAATTGGTCACCATGAAGTAAGGCACAGTCTCGGCTGCACCGCTGGCCACTTTGGCCACCGTGGCATTGATGCCGGCTGCGTGGTCTTTGGGTGCAATGACAGCATGCGCACCTGCACCATCAGCGACCCTCAAACAAGCCCCTAAATTGTGCGGGTCGGTCACACCGTCCAAGACCAGCAACAGGGGTGGGCCCTGCACTTGGTCCAACAGATCATCTAAGGAATGTACCTGCGGTACAGGTTCTACTCTGGCCGCTACACCTTGGTGGCCATGACTTCCCGCCAATTTGGAAAGACGCATGCCATCGGCTTCAATGAGGCGGACGCCCGCTTCTTGAGCCCGCTCAATGAACTGACGCATGCGTGCATCACGGCGAGTGGTTTCAAAGTAAATTTCAACGATGGATTGAGGCGCCGTTTTAAGGCGCACACCCACTGCATGAAAACCAAACAATATTTTGGGAGAAGACATGCCCTAATTATCCTTGGGATATGAGTCTTCCGGCTTCCAAGGTCAAGGTTCGATCACATCTTTGGGCTAATTTTTGGTCATGCGTGACCAAAATAAGGGTCGTCTGCCGTGCTTTGTTCATGCTCAACATCAAATCCATGATGCTTTCACCCGTCTGAGCATCCAAGCTACCCGTGGGTTCGTCAGCTAAGAGCAATCGGGGCTCGACCACAAATGCCCTTGCCAAGGCGACACGTTGCTGTTCGCCACCGCTCAAGACCTTCGGGAAATGACGCAGGCGTTCTGCAAGTCCAACTTGGGTCAAAATGGATTTAGCAAGATTGGCTGCATTTTGAGTCCCCGCCAACTCCAATGGCAGCATGACATTCTCGAGGGCTGTCAGGTGGCCCATCAGTTGAAAGTTTTGAAAAACAAATCCAAGATGCTGCCCACGCCAAGCAGCCCTTTGATCCTCTGTCATTTCAAAAATGTCCTGCCCAGCTAGCGACACATGACCCTGGCTTGGCGTGTCCAAGCCTGCCATGATGGAAAGCAATGTGCTCTTACCAGAACCAGATGCACCCAAAATGGCCACAGTTTCCCCAGCGCCCACCGAGAAATCAATATCGCGCAAAATAGACAGCGGTCCACTGGCATCGCTAACAGTTTTGCTGACGTGGCTAACAGAAATCATTGAACTCAACATGCAAATACCTTTGTGGCAGTACCAACACTTTAACCGGCTATTTTTAAGCGTGTTGTTCGCGGGATTTTGTGGGGTATTTGGCGCCTTTCATCCATTCGCCAATGCCAACTTGAGCTCGGGTTCCAAAGTCAATCCAGCAGCACCCACTGTTTTAATTGTGGGTGATTCGCTCAGTGCTGAATATGGTTTAACGCGAGGCACAGGCTGGGCTCAACTCATGAGCAAGCAGGCGACCGAAGAAAAAATCTCGATGAATCTTGTCAATGCAAGCATCAGTGGCGATACAAGCTCAGGCGGCGTTTCTCGCCTGCCCGCTTTGTTACAACAGCACCGACCTCAAATTGTGGTCATCGAGCTGGGTGGCAATGATGCGCTCAGGGGCTTGAGCCTTGCCATGACGCAAAGCAATTTAAACAGCATGGCCCTTGCAAGTCAAAAAGCAGGCGCAAAAGTTTTGCTGGTGGCCATTCAGGTACCACCAAACTATGGCGAAAAATATCGCCAACAAATGGATTTAATTTATGAAAAGGTGGCCAAGGAGACAGGCGCCCAACTTAACCGACAATTTCTGAAGGGGGTTGCAGACAACCCTGATCCTTTGAAGTTTTTTCAAGCAGACAGAATTCATCCAAACGAGGCCGCCCAGACTTTGATGATGAAAAATATTTGGCCACAACTTAAAAAAATGTTGCGGTCATCTTGACCGTTTGGCGTAGATGACAGCCTATTAGGCTAGGTCTCTTGGCTTGTCCATTAAGGCGCTGGGTCTGAAGAAGGCAATTGATTCTGAGAGTCTGTCTCTGGTGCGTCTAATTCATCAGGCGCATCCGTTTTGCGCTCTGCCTTGGCTTTCAATTTGTCTTCTTTCTTGCGCTTTTTCGCCAATTCTTTTTGACGTTTTTCGTAGCCGTAATTGGGAGTTGCCAAGATAGTTCTTTCAATGAAATTTCTCCCACTGTATCAGTTTGCTACCCAAGAACTTGTAGCGCCTCAAAAAATCAAGTGCCGCTGAGCAGATTGACTCAAATCGTCGATCAAATCTTGGATATTTTCAAACCCGGTTGAGAATCTCACCAGATGACCCTTTTTCACTTCTGACGGCCAGCTGCTGCGAACGCTTTCTAAGCGATAAGGGACAACCAAACTGACGGGGCCGCCCCAGCTGTAACCAATTTTGAAGAGAGACAAACCATCACAAAAAGCATCTATCTTGTCTTGGCTGAATCGAGAATCAAGCATCACACTGAAAAGTCCCGCAGCCAAACCCAATCCGTCCTTCGGTGCGCATAAGTCTTTCCAATGGAGGTGACCAGGTGAACCAGGCAAGGCAGGATGTAAAACTTGGACACAGGCCGCTTGATCTTGCCACCATTGCCCAAGTTGTCTGGCGGTTTGATCTTGTGCAGCATAGCGCAGCGGCATGGTAGGCAAAGAGCGCAAGACAGCTTCAACATCATTGGCACCCACACACAAACCCAAGCGCATGTGCGTCAATTTCATTTTGAGTCCCAAACTGTCGTCACGCGTCATGACGCTGCCCATGAGCACGTCACCACCGCCACTTGGGTACTTGGTCAATGCATGGATGGTGAAATCGACACCAAGATCGTTATCCTCAAGCAGCTTGAATGGTTTGAATGCAATGCCGGCACCCCACGTATTGTCCAATGCCGTCAAGACCGATCGGGCTTTGCAAATTCTGACCATTTCAATCAGATCTGGAAACTCCATGCTGAGTGAACCTGGCGCCTCTAGCCATACCAACTGGGTATTGCTTTGAATTTTGGCCGCCAAATCGGCGGGGTTCATGGCGTTGTAGTAGGTGTGTGAAATACCAAAGGCCTTTAACTCCCCTTCTGCCAATACCTTGTTAGGGCCGTAGGCATTGTCTGGAATCAAGACATGGTCACCCGTTTTCAAATTGGTAAATGACACAACTGAAATGGCTGACAAGCCACTGGGTGTTAAAACGCAATGAGTACCCCCTTCGAGGGCGCACAGACGTTCTTCAAGGGTAAATGTGGTGGGCGTTCCGTGGGTGCCGTAGGTATAAGCTGATTTGTCTTTCCATTCACGCTGACGCATGGCGGCCACGTTGGGAAAGAAGACAGTGGAGGCTTTGAAAACCCCGGGTTGCGGCGCTTGAAATTCCGACGGCGGTGTGTAGCCGTGATGAATCAACTGGGTGCTGAGATGTTCAGCTTGATGATGACTTGCTGAAGCGGAAGGGTGGGATGCATTTTGATCTGTCATCCCACCATCGTACCTTTAGACTTTCCACTTTTCCATCAATTTTTCTGGATTCAAGCTGTCATAGCCTTCAAAAGGTTGGTGAATCCAGGGGTTGGTGGGTAAATAATCCACCGAGTAATCTGGCTGAAAACCAGAAACACCCTTGGTCCAAATGACGGCAGTGCGAAGCTCTGTGATCGGTTTGTAATTGGTCTTGAGCATGTTGACCACCGCATTCAAGGTATGGCCAGAGTCTGCCAAGTCATCCACCAACAAAACACGACCCGCAATTTCACCCTTGGGGGTGGTAATGAAGCGAGCGATGTCCAAATGGCCTTGCACCGTTCCGGCGTCTGCACGATAAGAGCTGGTGGACATGATGGCCAAAGGCTTGTCAAAAATGCGCGACAGAATGTCGCCAGGACGCATGCCACCACGAGCCAAACACAGAATGGTGTCGAACGCCCAACCGGACTGGTGAACCTTCAAAGCTAATTTTTCAATGAGGTTGTGGTATTCGTCGTAGCTTACGTACAAGTGTTTGCCGTCTTCAGTCAGCATGGGGGTTCTCCAAGTTAATGTTTCTGCACGCAAGGTGCATAGAAATGAAAGTTAAAGGGGGGCCAAAAATGGGTGGTGCATCAAGATGGTGTGATCACGATCAGGGCTGGTTGAAACCATGTGGATTGGAACGCCCGTGACGTGTTCGATGCGTTGTAAATACAAACGGGCATTGACTGGCAATTTGTCAAACTGTGTGACACCGACGGTGCTGTCAGTCCAGCCCTCAATGGTTTCGTAGATGGGCTTGCATCTTGCAATGTCATCTGCGCCCATTGGCAGAATATCAATCACTTCACCGTCCAATTCATAGCCAGTGCAAAGTTGCAATTCTTTCAAGCCATCCAACACATCGAGCTTGGTAATGCACAAACCAGAAAGGCCATTGACTTGCGCGCTGCGTTTGAGCAGGGCTGCATCAAACCAGCCACATCGGCGGCTGCGTCCCGTGGTCACGCCTTTTTCGGCACCCACAGTGCTCATGTGCCAACCCGGAGTACCTTCTTTTTCCCACTCTAGCTCGGTTGGGAAGGGGCCACCACCCACACGGGTGCAATATGCCTTGGTGATGCCCAGGACATAGTGCAACATACCAGGGCCAACGCCAGAGCCTGCAGCGGCATTGCCAGCCACACAATTGCTTGAAGTTACATAGGGGTAGGTGCCATGATCGACGTCCAACAGCGTGCCTTGGGCGCATTCAAATAACAAGTTGGCACCCAGGCGATGGGCGTCATTGAGTTCACGAGACACATCGGCCATCATGGGTTTCAGCAACTCCGCATGGGCCATGGCCTCTTTGTAAACCACATCGAACTGAACTTCGCCATTGAGGATGTAAGGTTTCA
>JACCDX010085210.1_pt1 | contig 40199 bp, 68 predicted proteins | sample 7449681 | NCBI WGS metagenome assembly JACCDX01 (sample SAMN15323450, study PRJNA562643) | freshwater metagenome | isolation source: river surface water | place: USA:Blue River Watershed | collected 2017-08-18
GAAAGAGTATATAAGTTTGTCGAGGATAAGCTTATTGAAAAGACTCGTGAAGTAGAGCAGGAATTAAAGAGTGGCAAGTAATAATGATCCGTATGTCCTTTTAGGCATTTATCAAAAGCTTTATACTGAGAAGTATAAAAAGCAGGCAAGAGTAAACAAATATCGTGATAAGTGGGGAATGAAGGATGTTATAGATACAGTGGGATATGGCAGAGCTCTTGAATTAATTAATTATTATTTTAATATTAATAGGTCTGATCATTCGCTATTGTTCTTTTTTAACAACTTTGATAAAATGGACGTAATGAAATCTGAAATAGATAAAGACAAAAAGAATCGTGAGATGTTGTTAGAGCAAACCAAGAATATGGTAGAGAAAGGCGTGGAGTAATGAATATTGAAGCAACGGTAATTTCTGCTGTATGTAAAAATAAAGACATAAGTACATTGCTAGCGGACAATGTAGATGAACTATTTACTTCACATAGAGACGTATGGGAAGGTCTTAAGTCCTACTATTACAAGTTTAAGGCTGTTCCAGAAGCTGGCGTACTTATTGAACGTTACAAAGATTTTGAGCCCGTAGAAGTTAAGGCTGAAACTGGATACTATCTAGATCAATTAAAAAATGATTTTATTTCTAATAAGCTAAAGTCAATTATTATTAGAGGTGGCTCTGCTCTTAAAGAAGATGCTGCATCTAGGGTGCTTGCACAAATGCAAAGTGATCTTGCTAACCTAAGTCGTTTCACAAACAATGTGCGTGACCTAGATATTATTGATGTTGAAAACGCTGCACGACATTATGAGGCTGTTAAAGAGCGATCATCTGTTATGGGCGGAGCCCCAGGAATTCTTACAGGATTTAGCGCTATCGATAAGGCGTACCCAACTGGTATGGCACCTGGACATTTAATTGTAGCAATTGGTTGGCCAGGACGTGGTAAGACATGGTTCACATCCTATCTTGCTTGTAAAGCTTGGGAGCAAGGATTTAAGCCAATGATTGTATCCCTTGAAATGTCTCCAGAGAATATGCGAGACCGTATCTTTACAATGCTTGGCTCAGGATTATTCCGTGCAAGCGATTTGTCAAAGGGTGATATTAATATTGATGATTTCCGTTCATGGGGAAATAAAAAATTTGAAGGAAAGAATAGTTTTGTATTGGTTTCAAATGAAGGTGCTGCAGAAGTAACTCCTGCAACAATTCAAGGTAAGATTGACCAGCATAAGCCAGATCTAGTTATCCTTGATTACCACCAACTATTTAATGACAATAAGCGAAGTAACTCTGAAGTTGAGCGTAACCGAAATGTTTCTCGTGAGTTTAAAATGCTTGCCGTATCTAACAATATTCCAATTATTGATATTACTGCAGCAACGGCAGACGATGTTTCAGATCAAGATAACCCACCGATGATGAGTCAGGTAGCTTGGTCAAAAGCAATTGAGTACGATGCTGATATGGCTATGGCTATTCATAGATATCCACAAACCAATATGATTGAAATTGTATCTAGAAAAAATCGTCACGGGCATGACTTTAATTTCTATCTTGATTGGGATATCAACCGTGGTATCGTTAAAGAAATTTATGAGAATCCATTCCAGGATGACGCACAAAAGAATTAAAAGATTTCAAATTGATGTAGAGTTTTATGACAATGCACAGTTGATTAGTTTAAAGCCACAGTATGAAACGCTTTTGACTCACGATATGAGATCAAAAGGATATGTAAGGGTACTTGACATAGACCCAGCATTTTCAGTACAATTTACAGGCGAAACATGGAAGTTCTTAATGACACTCCATGGCGTATATGTCGGGAGGAAGAAGGCATGTCAATTAGAGGGCATAACCCAGGGAAAATTAATTCCACGCAGTACGCACCCAACCATATCAAATCGATAATCAAAAACCTTGGAATTGAGATTACTGCAGAGCCAGGTAATGAAGTTATGTTTTATTGTCCGTTCCATTCCAATAGGCATACGGCGAGCTGCTGTATAAATAAATCAACTGGAGTCTGGCTTTGCTTTAATCCGTCATGCGGAGAGTCTGGAACTTTAATTGAGCTTGTTAAAAGAGTATCAGATAAAAATGATTTTGAAGCAATGAGGTTTATATCTGCACAAGAAACAGAAGCATTAGATAATTTTGACAGCATAGTTGCAGATTTATTTGAAGATAAGCCAGAGTTTGAAGAGTTTCCACAAGAAACACTAGATAGACTACATGCGGATTTGGCTGGCAATAAAAGCGCAAGAGATTATCTTGAGTCTAGAGGAATCAATGTTGACTCCATGAAGCATTTCCATCTTGGATACTCTCCAGCAATGAACATGGTTGTTACTCCAGTTCATAGTCCAGATGGTTTGCCAATAGGTATTGTTGGAAGATCTATTGAAGGCAAGGCATTTAAGAATAGTACCAACCTTCCTAAGAGCAAAACATTGTTCAATATTCATCGAGCAAAGAAAATTGGCGGACATGTTATTATTGTTGAATCAAACTTTGATGCAATTAGGCTACACCAGGCGGGGTTTCCAAATGTAGTTGCAACCCTAGGAGGATTCTTATCAGTTGAACAGCAAAACCTTTTAAATAGATATTTTAATAGAATAACAATAATGACAGACTCAGATTTAGCTGGCAGAGAGCTTGGCTCAAGCATAGCTAATAGATTAAAGAATAAAGACATCTTGTGGGCTTCCCATGAATATGGTAAGATATACCCACATGATGCAAAAGATGTAGGGGACATGACTGATGAAGAGATTAAAACCTGCATTACAAATTCAGTATCTGATATTGAATACAGATCTTGGAATAAATAAAAGGAGATATATATGAGTATAGTAAAGGGTCTAAAGGACCTAAACAAAGCGTTGGACAAGCCAACATATAGTGGCGGAGATGAAAACAAGGGCCGCTGGTTTAAGATTGAAGATGGTGAAAGCGTAAAGATTCGATTCCTACAGGAATTAGATCCAGACTCACCAAACTATAATGATAAGCTTGGTTGTGGATTTATTGCATTAGAGCATACAAATCCAAAAGATTATCGTCGCAAGGCTTTAGACACAATGGAAACAGAAGGTCGTGACTGGGCAAACGAACAACATCGTAAGGATCCAAAGGCTGGCTGGAAGGCTAGAACACGACTTTATATTAACGTCTTGGTAGATGACGGTAAAGAAGATCCATATGTTGCAATTCTTTCACAAGGAACTAGCGGTAAGACAATTACACCTACACTAATTGAGTATGCTGGTGAAATGGGAAGCATTTCAAACCTAATGTGGCGTATCAAGCGTTCAGGTACAAAGACAGATACAAGTTACACAATTATTCCTCTTGCAAAAGATGAAGCACCATTTGATTTCTCTGGTTTAGAATTATTTGATCTAGAGAAGACAGCAGTTCGTCATGTTCCATATGAAGAGCAGGAAGCTTTCTATCTTGGAGATGGAACCGCACAAGATGAACAGTCTGCTAAATCAAGCAGCAGCCTAGACTGGTAATCTAATTAAATACAGGGGCAGTCTATTGACTGTCCCTGTATTATTTAGTAGAATTCCAACATGATCAGTTATGAGATACCAGACCCATTTACTACATTTAGAATGAAAAAGTATATGGAACAAAAGGGCGGATATAGATACGATTTCTTTTCTGGTGAATGGGATATGAACTGCTCAGCCTGTGATGAATTACTAACTGCACCAAATAAAAAGACTATGACTAAGATAAGACTTTATCATACTAGAAACGAATGCTTAGGCGGATATTAATGAGCTTTACACACCTACATGTTCACTCCTATTATTCATTAATGGATGGACTAAATTCACCTAAAGAATTATGTCAGGCAGCGTTAGATGCTGGACAAACAGCGATTGCAATCACAGACCATGGTACTCTCTCGTCACACAGAGATATGCAGATTGCCGCAAAGGAAACAGGCATTAAGCCAATTCTTGGTGTTGAGGCGTACATTTCTCCAACAGATAGATTTGATAGATCATCTAAAACAGATAAGTCTATTCAAGCCTATAACCATATTATTTTGCTAGCGAAGAATAAAAAGGGGTTGGAGAATATAAATACCTTGCAAGAGCTTGCATGGAATGAAGGTTTTTATCACAAGCCACGTATCGATAGGGAGGTTTTGAAAGAATATGCGGAAGGTATCATTGTACTTTCTGGATGCCTCAATGGACTTATTAGTAAAGCTATTGAACGCCAGGAATTCTCAGAAGCCAAACTTATACTCAAAGATTTTAAGCAAACTTTTGGCGAAGATTTTTATATTGAGGTTCAATCACATAACCCAGAAGAAATAAATGCGAAGTTATTAGAGTTAGCAGATGAGCTAAAAATTAAACCAGTAGCAACAGGTGATGCACACTTTGCTAAGGAAAAAGATCGTGTCCTAGAAGAAGCAATGCTAATTCTTTCAACATCTCCAAAGATGGACAAGGATGCTGACTTTGAAATGTCTAGACAGATTAAAGATATTAATGAAAGATTAAACTACCTATATCCAGACCGCAGAATTTCATTTCAAGACTACAATTTATTTATCCAATCAAGGTCTGAAATTGAGGCTGATTTTAATAAGGCTGGAATTAAGCGTACAGATATTTATGAAAATACAATGGAGATTGCCAATAAGATTTCCGACTACGACTTTAATCAGGACCTAGACCTTCTGCCAGTTCCAAAGACTGATGCTGATGAAAAGCTACGACAGTTGGCTACAAAGGGCTTAGAAGGCCTTCAGAAGGCTACAGACCCTACTTACATTGATCGCCTAGAAGAAGAGCTGTCAGTAATTGCCTCTAAAAACTTTGCTTCCTACTTCCTGGTTGTGGCAGATATGATTAACTGGGCTAAAGAAAATGATATTAAGGTTGGTCCAGGTCGTGGTTCTGCTGCAGGTTCCCTTGTGTGCTATGCATTAGGAATTACAGATGTAGATCCAATTAAATATGACTTGCTGTTTTTCCGCTTTATTAATCCAGAGCGTAATGACTTTCCAGATATCGATACAGACTTTGAAGACCGACGTCGCAAAGAGGTTAAGGATTATTTAAAGAAGAAGTTTAAGCATGTTGCATCTATTTCTACATACACATACTTTAAAGACAAGGGTGTGGTTCGTGATGCTGCCAGAGTATTTATGATTCCGCTTTCAGATGTTAACAAGGCTTTAAAGCAGGTGGATACATTTGAAGAGTTTATGGAATCTCCAAACACAAAAGAGTTTAGAACAAAATACCCAGAAGTTTTGTGGCTTGCAGAGAACCTACGTGGACGTATTAGATCAGTAGGAGTACATGCTGCTGGTGTTGTTGTAGCAAAAGATGATATCAGAAAGTATGCTCCAGTTGAATCACGAGAAGATTCTCAAGATAAAGTATCTGGAAGAATTCCAGTTGTTGCATATGACATGGATACCGTTGCAGACATTGGATTAATTAAGCTAGATGCGTTGGGGCTTAAGACTCTTTCCGTTATTTCAGATACAGTTAAATCTATCAAGGAAAGAACTGGTAAGGATATAGATTTATCTAAGCTCACACTAGATGATCAAAATGTTTACAAGATGTTAAGCGATGGATACACCAAGGGTGTATTTCAAGCAGAAGCGACTCCATATACAAATCTTTTGATTAAGATGGGTGTGGATAACTTTGAAGATCTTGCTGCATCAAACGCATTGGTAAGACCAGGTGCTATGAATACAGTGGGATCATCCTATATTAAAAGAAAGCATGGGGATGAAGCTGTTCAATATATTCACCCAATCATGAAGCCTTTTACCGAAAATACATATGGTGTTATTATATATCAAGAGCAAGTTATGCAAGCTTGCGTGTATTTGGGAGGCATGTCTTGGTCGGAGGCTGATAAGGTCCGCAAGATTATTGGTAAGAAAAAAGATGCAAAAGAATTTGACCAGTTCAAAGATAAGTTTATTGATGGGGCTTCAGAGCACATTTCTAAGAAACAAGCGGAGACCCTTTGGCATATGTTTGAGGCTCATGCGGGTTATTCTTTTAACCGCTCTCACGCTATTGCTTATTCTATGCTCTCCTATTATGCTGCTTGGCTTAAAACTTATTACCCTCTTGAATTCATGTTTTCAATTCTTAAAAATGAAAATGATAAAGATGCAAGAACCGAATATTTAATTGAAGCTAAAAGATTAAAGCTAAGCATTAAGCTTCCGCATATCAATGAATCTGATGTATTCTTTTCTTTAAAGGGTGACTCAATTAGATTTGGTCTCGGAGAAGTTAAGTTTATTTCTGACAGTATTGCAAATAAAATTATTGATCAGCGACCATTTAAATCATATGCTGATTTTATTGATAAGGCATCAAAAAAGGGAAGTGGAATTAATAGCCGTGCAATATCAGCTTTAAATGCAATTGGTGGTGCAGCATTTGAAGACAACCCTAGAAGCGGAAATGAAAAGGATAACTACTACGAATACCTAGGCATACCTACATTTAATCTAGAAGGAATTCCTCCACGTATTAAAGCACAAGCAAGACCAATTGAAGAGTTTGAAGAGCTTGGATCATTTGTAATGTTTGGTATGGTTAAATCAATTAAACGTGGTAACGGATGGTCTAGAATTGAGCTAGTTGATGAAACTGGATCTATAGGTCTGTTCCACAATGAACAAACCCCAATTGAAACAAATGAAATGTATTTTATTTTGGTTGGAGATAATCGTATTGCTAGATATGTTAAGGTTAGAGACATTGACCCACAAGGCTCTGATTTGTTTGTAGACTATTTGTACCGCAAAGAATACGACCTAGAAGAAGACGAGTATATGGTTGTAAGCTTTACACCATACACCACTAAGGCTGGCAAAACAATGAGCCATATAGTCATGTCTAATAAAAATAAAGAGCTAACCAGAGCTATTGCTTTTCCAAGCATGTATAAGTTTACCCTAGCAAAAATGCGTGAGGGAATGAAATGTAAGGCAGTCCTATCTAAACTAGACGATGGAACTCTTATGATAAAGGAGATAAAATGACAGAAGAAGTAGATCCTAAAGATATTTTAGGTGCAATGACAGCGACAAGAGTTCTTGTATCCGTCCTTGAAACAATTAAAAAGATTGATGTACCATTAGATACCTTTGTTAATCTTAATGCGGAAAGTCGTGAATTAAATATTGATTATGACGGAGAAAAGAATGTATTTAGCTTTTCTTTAAAAGAAGAGGTTAAGAATGAGCAGTAATGAAATTTTAACAGAGTATGGACTTGATGCATTGTCAGCTGTTTTACACGAGACAGCAGTAGAAAAAGGATTTTGGCCATATGAAATAGATACCAATATTGTGTGTACCAAACTAGCTTTGGTTCATTCAGAAGTTACTGAAGTATTAGAAGCAATTAGAAAGAATAAACCAACTACAGAAATCGTAGAAGAAATTGCTGATATCTTAATTAGAACTCTAGATTTATATGCAGCCTTGAGAAATCACGAGTGGGTTACAGAAAGCTTAGATGAGGTTTTTGAAGAAAAGGTTAATACAAATAAGGGTAGACCACGTCTTCACGGCAATCGGTTTTAATGATATAATGTATTACATAAGAGAAAGATAAATAAATGACAATAGTATTAGATGATATATTAGCAAAACTAGATCCAAAAACAAGAGCAAGAGTTCAATCAGCACAAGATGTTAAGGTTGAAAAGCAATTGACACCAAGTATTGGCCTAAACATGGCACTCAAAGGTGGCTTAGGTTATGGCAGACAGGTCCTTGTATGGGGAAATAAGTCAGCTGGCAAATCTTCTTTTTGTTTGCAGATGATTGCAATGGCACAAAAAGAAGGCAAGACTTGTGCATGGATTGATGCAGAAGCATCATATGATCAGTCCTGGGCAGAGAGCTTGGGTGTTGATTCTTCAAAACTAATTTACTCTCCAGCAAAAACAGTTAATGATATGGTCGATGTTGCAACCAAGTTGATGGATGCTGGAGTTGATATGATTGTTGTAGATTCAATCTCTGCATTACTACCAGCAATCTACTTTGAAAAAGATGGAAATGAAATGAAAGATTTGCAAGATACAAAGCAAATCGGCGCTGAAGCAAAGGATATGACCCACGCAGTCAAAATGTTAAACTATGCAAACAAAAACACATTACTTGTTCTCATCTCACAACAACGAAATCAATTTGGATCTATGCATGCTAGTCACATCCCAACAGGTGGCATGGCAGTCAAGTTCTTTTCTTCCACTGTCATTAAACTCTGGTCGTCTGAAGCTGAGGCGAATGCTATTAAAGCTGGGGTTAAAGTTGGCGACAAGATCATTGAACAAAGAGTTGGACGGCCAGTTAACTGGATTATTGATTACAACAAACTTGGTCCCCCAAATCTATCGGGACAATACGACTTTTACTACCAAGGGGAAACTCTTGGTGTAGATCGTGTTGGAGAAACTCTTGATGTTGCAGAAATGACAGGTGTAGTAGAAAAAGGTGGAGCATGGTATACAGTAAATGGAGAACGTTTTCAAGGACGTGCAAAGGCTGTCGCATATTTAAGAGAAAATCCAGATGTTGTAGACAACTTAGTTGGAGAGATAAATGCCAAATCTTGATGAATTTTTTCATAAGCCAGAGATCTTGCATAAAGCAGAACTTGAAAAAATATCTGGATTAAAGCCATGTGGTAAATGCAATCTTGATGCAGAAGAAGCCTTTTGGGATCCAGCAACGTTAACAATAAGTTGGAAGTGCCCAGACGGACATGATAACCAATACAAGGTTAATTAATGTCTGAGCGTTCAGAGGTAAAACGAGATAACGCTAAGGCTCAAAAAAATAGTGGTCGTGGTGATTATCAAAAGGGTGATGCAAAATGGAATCAGTTCCTTGTAGACTATAAAGAAGCATCATCATCGTTTACATTAAATAAGCCTGTGTGGTCTAAGATTTGCACAGATACATTTAAAGTAAGCAGGGATATGCATCCAGCGTTAAAGATAATTATAGGTACTGATGCAAAAGTTAGGCTTGGCATCATTGAGTGGGCAGTACTAGAAGAACTGATCCAGTTTTGGGAGGACAATCATGATTAAAGAAATTTTATTAACTACATTAACTGGTGCAGGAGTAGGCGCAATATTTGCAGTATTTAAACTTCCAGTTCCAGCTCCTCCAGTCTTTGCTGGAGTTATGGGCATCGTTGGACTTTGGATCGGATATGGATTGATTCAGAGGTTGGCATGATAACTAGTTTTATTTTAGGTCTTTGTTTGGGTTTTGCGGTTGGATATGGATTAGGTTTATTCATAGATAAATTAGATAAGAGGATTAAAGATGGCAGAAGATAAAAATACACTAGAGCTTATTAGCGATATAACAGAGTTTAATGACCTGCATGAGTTCATGAAAGACGAACATCTAGATAAAGCATTAGCTGTTGTTGTTAAGCTTTTAATGAATCCAGATGTTCCTTCTGCAAAATCACCTATGCTTATTATGGAGTTACAGGCAATGTCGACAAAGTTTGCAGTCCTTGCCTCATACTATTCTACTATCGCAAAGGATAAGGCGGGCACAGAAAACAATAATAAAAAGAATATTTATTATTCATTAAAGGAAGCAATAGATAAGCTTGTAGATGCCCTTAAGTATGTAGTTAGGTACAATTCATAATGGGTAGAGATATTGTAAAGAATCTTAAGTTTAAAAAGCATACTGGCAAACACTTTGATCCAGAAAAGTTTGCTGCTTTACTTGATGAGTCATATCGTAGCACAAAACGTGCAGATGGAGAAATGACTAAGAAATCATTTAGCCCAAGCTCTCTTGGATATGGTCACGGTACATGTCCTAGATACTGGTATATGGCATTTAGCGGAGCAATGTTTATTGACGATAACGATGCTATTGCTGTTGCTAATATGGCTCAAGGAACTCAAGCTCATGAAAGATTGCAAAAGTTAATTTCAAGAATGCCTGAGTGGGTAGCAGAAGAAGAAGAGATTGTTAATGAGTATCCGCCAATCAGAGGCTTTATAGATTTAATCATGAAGTACGATAATGAGTTAGTTATTGGTGAAATTAAAACAGCCAAGCAAGAAGTTTGGGATGCAAGACAGGCAGAGATGAAGCCAACGCCAAATCATATGCTTCAGCTTTTAACATATATGAAGCTCAAGGATGCCAAAGAGGGATTCTTTTTGTATGAGAATAAGAATACGCAAGAGCTAATTGTAATACCAATCTCAATGAGCGAAAAGAATAAAGAGATTATCGAGAACCTATTTATTTGGATGCAAGAGGTTTGGGATAACTTTAAAGATGGAGATCTTCCAATGAAGCCAATCGGTGCATCTAAAACTAAAATGCCATGCACATACTGCCCAATTAAAAAAGAATGCTGGTCAAAAGATACCCCAGTGGGTACGGTTCAAATAGAATCTTATAAGGTGCCATCATTATGATATGCTCTAATCCTGATTGCAAAAAAGATTTTCAGCCTAAAACACATAATCAAAAATACTGTACAGATGAGTGTTGTAGAGTTGCAACAAACAAAAGAATCATGGAAAAGTATTATGAGAAGAAGGCCATTAGAAATGGGGCAATACGAAATTGCAAAAAATGTCGTATTGTTTTAAGTAGATATAACAAATCTAATCTATGTTCATCTTGCGAAAAGAATAATAATATAGACAATAAAGATGCACTTTTAAGGATGATAGATGAAGTTAGCTGATCTTGTTAAGATAAAAGCAAACAGGGTTCTCGGTATAGATGCCTCTACTAACTCTATTGCTTTTTGTCTAATGGAAAACGACAAGCCTATTAAGTGGGGAAAGATAGAGCTTCGTGGTGAAAACATATATGACAAGATATATGATGCAAAGATTAAAACACATGCAATGATTGATGAGCTACGTGCAGATTATATTGCAATAGAAGGGGCAGTATTTGTTAAATCTGCAGATGCAGTTATTAAGCTTTCTTATGTTTATGGAGTAGTAATAGCAGAGCTGATGGCTACTGGCACAAAGGTGCTAACAGTATCTCCTTCTTCATGGCAGGCGTATATTGGAAATAAGAATCCAACCAAAGATGAAAAGCAGGCAATTAGAGTTAAGAATCCAGGCTATGCTGATTCCTGGTATCAAAACCAATTAAGAAATATGCGTAAACAAAGAACCGTAGACTATTTTAATAATAAGTTTAATTTATCATTATCAGATTACGATGTTGCAGATGCATTCGGCATCGCACATTATTCTAACTATACACTAACAGAGCGATGAAACTATATCAAAGTAAAGAGTGGCTATATAGAAGATATGTGGTCCAAAAGAAAACAGTTACAGAAATAGGAAAAGAATGCGGAGTTTCTGCAATGACAATACAGAGGTACCTAGACCAGTTTGGATTAATTAAAAAAAGATGAAGGTATTAGAGCTAGGAGCTGGATCTGTTCCAATTGAAGGTGCAGTTCATCATGACAGAATAATTCATTCAGATTGGATTGATGTAGCGCATGACCTTGACATTCTTCCATGGATTTGGGAGAATAATGAATGGGATCAGATATACTCTATAGATGTTTTTGAGCACCTAAATATTGAAATTATTCAATGGATTTCAGAATGCCATAGAATATTAAAGCCAGGCGGAGTTTTAATAATGAGATTGCCAGCATGGGATCACGAATTGTCATATAGAGACCCAACACACAAGAAGGTGTTTCATCCAGAAACATTTGATTATTTTGATCCAGAAAAAGAATTGTATAATCTATTCGGGAGATATTACTGGGACAATACTCCACAATTCACTGTCAAATACCTTGGCAGAGAAAACAATGATTTAAAATATGAGTTGAGGAAAATATAATGGCGGGATACCCAAACAAAGATAACGGCTATCAAACTTGGATTACAGACCTACAATTAATAGCAACAGATGCACCATCTGGTCATAAGATTATTAGGCAATGTCTTGAAATAGCAGAGATGCTAATTAAAAAGAATATCTCCTATGGAGATTCAGCTCTTAGCCCAATTCGTATATTTTCTCAGGCGGATAATCAAGAACAGATTAAAATCCGTATTGATGATAAGATAAATAGAATTAAAAATGGATCTGGTTTTGCTGGAGATAATGATATTGACGATATGATAGGTTATTTAATCCTGCTCAAGATTGCTAAAAGTCAGGTTGCAATTTCAGTCGACTAGAAGTATAATGTATATATGACTGAATTAGAGCCAGCGGTACATTTTGACCGAATGAATAAGGTGGTTGAAGAACTACTTAAAGGCAGCACCCCAACACAAATTGCAACCCTTACAGGGTTTAAGAGAGCTGAAGTAATTGAGCTTATCGATGAATGGAAAGATGTAGTCCATAACGATGTAAGCCTTAGAACTCGTGCAAAAGAAGCCATATCTGGTGCAGATCAACACTATGCCATGCTTATAAAGGAAGCTTGGAAAACAGTTGAAGATGCTGATACACAAGGACAATTAAGCGTAAAGGCTGGAGCCTTAAAGCTGATAGCGGATATAGAAACAAAAAGAATAGGCATGCTGCAATCAGTTGGTGTACTTGAAAGTAATGAGCTTGCATCACAAATTGCAGAAACAGAAAGAAAACAAGAAATTCTTGTAGGCATATTAAAAGAAGTAACTGCTGGATGTTCAAAGTGTAAGCTAGATGTTGCAAAAAGACTATCACAAGTAACTGGAGTTGTCGAACCAATTGTTATAGATTCGGAAGTTTCATGACATCTAAAAAACTTTTTATTTTTGATTTAGATGGAGTTTTGGTAGACAGTAAAGAAAACCATTTTGTTTCATTAAATGAAGCCTTAAAAGAAATAAGTCCTAAGCATGTTATATCAGAAATAGATCATAAAACTATTTTTGAAGGACTTCCGACAAAAGAAAAATTAAGTATACTTACTAAATCTAAAGGGTTGCCAGAAGATCTTCACCAAAAAATATTTGATTTAAAACAAAAAAAATCAACAGAATTTTTTAAAAATTTAAAAAATGATTTAGAGCTAATTGAGATATTTAAATATATAAAAGATAAAGATATCAAAATTGCTGTGGCAAGTAACTGTATTAAAGATACAGTTAAGGTATGCCTTGAGTCTTTAGGATTATTAGATTTGGTTGATCTTTATTTAAGCAACGAAGACGTTTCCAATCCAAAACCAAATCCTGAAATTTATATTAAATGCATGAAAAGTTTTGAATGTGATCCAAAAGATGTAGTTATATTTGAAGATAGCTACGTCGGTAAAACTGCAGCAATTAGAAGTAAGGCTTCCCTTGTTAGCGTAGACAATAGATCAACAATGACAAAATCTTTTATAGAAAATTATTTATCTAAATCAAAAAAGCGCATAAACATACTGATACCAATGGCTGGTGAAGGCTCTAGGTTTTCTAAGGCAGGATACACAGACCCAAAGCCTTTTATTTCTGTAAACAATAAATCAATGATTAACCTGGTTCATGATAATATTGGCATAGAGGGCAGATATATCTTTGTAGCAAAATCTGATCATGTTAATAAATATAGCTTAGAAAAACATTTAAGTAATTTTTGTAGCAACTTTATAATTATTGAGCAAGGTGGTAGACTAGAAGGTGCAACAAAAAGCGCTCTGTTAGCAAATGAATTAATTGATAATGATGAACCATTGCTTATTGTCAATTCTGATCAACACATTGACTGGGACGCTAAAAAAACAATAGACTCATTTATAGAGTCTGGAGTTGATGGCTCTATATTAACATTTAAATCTATAGAACCAAAGTGGTCATACGCAAAAATTAAAGATGAAATAGTCGAAGAAGTTTTTGAAAAAATAGTTGTTGGTGACAACGCTACATGCGGAGTATATTTTTGGAAAAGGGGATCAGATTTTGTTAAATACGCTAACAGAATGATTGAAAAAAATATAAAAACTAACAATGAATTTTATATATGCCCTGTTTACAATCAAGCAATAAAAGATGGAAAAGTAATTTCATACCACCAGGTAGACGGAATGGAGGGTCTAGGAACTCCAGAAGATTTAGAAAGCTACTTGATTAAAAGAAACATATTTGTTGATATATCAACTAGAAACTATGTTGAGTCTATTATTGAAATGAATAGCAGCGAGTTTTGTGTTAAATATAAAAATCCATCATATTCTATATACGATAGGGTTGCAAACAAGCCAAGTGGCTACAATAGATATGATTACAATGCAGACATGGTAAAGCTGCCAGAAGCATCGGAAAATCAAGAGTTTAATGGTATCTATACATGGAGATTACATCCAGTTGTTACTTCTTTGCATAACTCAGATCACGTTCAATTTGATAACAGATCTGTTTATCTTGCAGCATACAACCATAGATTTTTTCATATAGCCCTTGAAATACTGCCAAAATTATTTTTGCTAAAAGAAAATGATCCTGATTTTAAATTAATACTTTTAGGTGATGAGCAAATTAATGAATATGGAGATTTTATAGGATTATCTGATAATGAAATGCCAAAAGAAAAAGATGCAAAGTATTTAAAATATTGGCTAGATGAATTAAAGATAGACTACATGTGTGTCAATTTAGAAACATTAAAGAATTTTAATTTAAATTTTAGAAGCTCTTATGTTTTTTATGAATCAAAGCAAAAAGAGCAGTATGCTCATTTAACAAAACAATATTCTAAACTATTTTTTAATGGCCCAATAACCTATCACAACTCTTTACCATACGAACCATTTTGTCTACTAAATAGAGAAGACTCTACATCAGACTATAAAACAAATTTGTATTTAAAGACATGCATTGATAATCATATTAATAACAATTATAAAATTGATAATAGTTTAAATAAAAAAATTTATGTCTCAAGAAAAAATTATGTAAGATCTCATCCAGAAGAAAAAAATATTGAAGAGTATTTTAGATCAAAAGGTTATGATTCAGTATACATAGAAGATCTAAATCCTATAGAACAGATAGAGCTGATTAGACAGTCATCAGATATAGTTTGCTACCTTGGATCTTCTTTGGTTAATTTATATTTTACAAATAGACTTACAAATCTTACTGTACTGTCTTTATCTTCAGATAGCGATGAAAACTTTAATAGAGATATGTTTAAATATTATGAGTCTATGATAGATGGTGGGTATGTAAAGTCAAAATATATCAATCTTCCAGAAAAATCAAATGCAGATGAAATTATTGACATATTAAGTAAGGAGGTCAAATCCTGATATGGATATTAATTTTAGTGATTTAATTGATCTTCTAGATGGTGAAGAGTTTGATGAGAAGCCAGTTCAGTTGGAAGAATTTGTTACAAGCCCAAAATATTTAGGCTTGCCACCATTGTCAGAATTACAGTATCTTTTAATAGAAAAAAGTTCTCAGATATATAAAGAATCCACTCTGATCAAGTTATTTGGAGAGGAACGTGGCAAAGAGATAGCAAAACAAACAGCAACCGAAGTAATTGCTCAGTTAGGAAAAGGATCTGGTAAGGATTACTGCTCTACTATTGCAGTTGCGTATATAGTATATTTACTATTATGCTTGAAAGATCCAGCTACATATTATGGAAAACCCCCAGGAGATTCAATTGATATTTTAAATATTGCTATTAACTCACAGCAGGCAAACAATGTTTTCTTTAAAGGATTTAAAACACGTATTGATAAATCACCATGGTTTGTTGGAAAGTATGAATCAAAAGCTTCTGAAATGAAGTTTGATAAGGCAATCACAGTACATTCTGGTCACTCTGAAAGAGAGGCTTGGGAAGGTTATAACGTAATCGTTGTAGTTCTTGATGAGATATCAGGCTTTGCAATTGAGAATACAACAGGGCATGATCAGGCAAAAACAGCAGATGCAATTTATGATATGTATCGTGCATCTGTAGACTCTCGTTTTCCAGACTTTGGTAAGGTTATTTTACTTTCTTTCCCAAGATTTAAAAATGATCCAATTCAAAAGTTTTATGAATCTGTTATTGCAGAAAAAGAAACAATTATTAGAAGCAAAGTTTTAAAGATGGATGAAGATCTACCAGACGGCATAGAGGGAAATGAAGTACTGGTAGAGTGGGAAGAAGATCACATTAAATCATACTTGATTCCCAAAGTATTTGCACTTAAAAGACCAACATGGGAGATCAATCCAACTAGAAGTATTGAAGATTTTAAAACTGCTTTCTATAAAAACTCCCTAGACGCACTTGGAAGATTTGCATGCATGCCTCCAGAAATGGTTGATGCATTTTTTAAATCAAGAGAAAAGGTTGAAAAGGCATTTAACAAAGCGGGATTGGCTGTAGATAAATTTGGAAGATTAGAAGAGTGGTTTATACCAGATCCAGATAAAGAATATTTTATTCACGTAGACCTTGCACAAAAGCATGACCATTGTGCTGTAGCAATGTCACATGTTCAAAAATGGGTAAACGTTAAGGTTACAGACAGCTATTCTCAGCCAGCACCAATTGTAGAAGTAGACGCCGTGAGATATTGGACACCAACACCAGATAAGTCTGTTGATTTTACTGAAGTTAAAGACTACATATTGTCGCTGAGAACTCGTGGATTTAAGATACGAGTTTGCACATTTGATCGATGGAACTCTCATGACATGATGCAGCAACTAAAACAGTACGGAATTAATACTGAAATTTTGTCGGTAGCTAAGAAGCATTATGATGATATGGCTATGGTTGTTCTTGAAGAAAGATTAAGTGGTCCACATATACCACTATTGATTGATGAATTATTGCAGTTAAAGATTATGAGAGATAAGGTTGATCACCCAAGAAAAGGTTCTAAGGACCTTGCGGATGCTGTATGCGGATCAATATTTAATGCAATAAGTAGAACAAGATTTGATTCTAATCAAGAAGTTAATATACATACGTATGAATCAATGAGTTATGATAATGACTTCATGACAAAAGATGATGGTGAAACATCATCATACAATATGATTAGGGCACCAAAAATGCCAGAAACACTCAGAGACGCAATGGATAGGATGACAATATTATGAGTATATATCAAGAAAGAGCTAAAGACTGCAAATGCTGTGGTAAGCACGTTCCGCTTCCAACAGTACTAAAAGAATACAATGGCATTCCATTGTGCCCAACAACATTCTCAAATGTTATGGAATATAAAAGGATATGGATTGCTTCTGGATCAAGGCCATCTGGTAGCATAAGAAAGCATTTTTCAGAGTATGTACAGCAAATAGTAGAAGAGACTGCTAATGCTTAAAAAAATATTTTATAAAACATATTTATTTTTTTATAGAAAAAAAATTAAAAAGATAAAGAGAAAAGATTTTATATACTGATGCCAAATGAGAAAAAAGATTACCAAGCATTTCGTGCACTCATACAGTCTGGAGAACTTGTTTACCCAAAAAAAGATTCAGATAAACTTCTGTTTCCTAATCTACATAACTGTGCGTGGCTAGCACATCGTGGACAGCCAAAACTATGGGATGAGGATAATAAAAAACACTATCCAGAATATGCAAATTTAAAAAATCAAAACTATTCAATTAACTCAATTGGTTTTCGTGGTAAAGATTTTGATAAAGTACCGTCCGACATCCTAACCGCTGGTTGTTCTCAAACATGGGGAATTGGAGTTCCAGACCCTTATGTTTGGCCAGAAATTCTTGGAAGCAGGCTGAATCTTTCCGTAGACAATATTGGCTACTCTGCAAAATCAATAGCTGGCATAGTACAATTAATTTTTTGTTACTTAAGAGAAATTGGATCTCCTAAATATATATTTGTTGCATTTCCAGACCCTTTTAGAATTATTTTCCCTACAACAAATAATTTTATGCATGCAAAGTATCAGCCAGATTTGATGGAAAACCAACCAATGATAGCAAACACTGGTCTTAATAAAACTAGGCGTTTGTCTGAAAAGCCAAAGTACGCTTCTGCTCCATATTTTCTTGAGGAAATGATTACAGAGGAAATAGCAATATGGCAAGCAGTAAGCTATATACAGATGCTGGAGGATTACTGCAACGCCTCTGGTATATTTTTAAGATATGGATCATGGGATCCATCTTCAACTGAATTATTTGATTCTATTTCAAATCAAAATAATTTTTATAAAAATTATGTTTCATTAGAGTCATTACTATGGGAAAATGTAAATGAAAAGAATAAAGAGTATATATATAAGCCAAACCCATACTGTCATGAAGAACTAAAAGACGAAGAGAATATTTTGTTTTGGGACAATGCAAATGATTACTTTTATAATAACTCTATGAATGCTCATATGGGTGTACATAGGCATATTCATATTGCCGAAATTTTTGAGAAAGAGGTTTTAAATAATGGCTGAATTTTATCAAAACTACTCAAGAGGTAATAAGTATATGATTGAATCTATTTATTTAAATCTATTTAAAAATCAAAAATTTCAAAATACAAAAGGATTAAAATACGAAGATTATTTTAGCAATCCAAAAAAAGTATTTGAGGCCAAAGGGATTAGCAATAGAATCAATAACTATGGGTTTAGAGATAAAGATTTTGATGGGGTATGCGATCTTCTAGTAGCTGGGTGTTCACAAACTTGGGGATTAGCTTTGCCAGAAGAGTATAGGTTTTCTAATATTATAGAAAACAATATTGATTTAACGCTTCATAATATTTCAACACCAGGCAACTCAGTTAGCTCGATAGTTAGATCAATATTTTCTTACATAAAAGAGTTTGGTAGTCCAAAATATATATATTGTATGATGCCACCGTTTGAAAGGTTTGAGTATGTTCCAGACCTAGAGCGTTTTAATTCTAGAGATCTATCTGATTTAAAATATCAAGAGAGAGAGCTATTTTCACCATTAATTGTTAATACATATACATCCATATATGATAAGGTACAGAGAGCTCCGTTTGCATCAGAAGGTACTTTAAATTTAGAAACAATACATTTTATACAAACTCAATCTTTGTTAATGCTTGAGCAATACTGTGAGGCAGCAGGAATTAAATTTATGTGGTCAACTTGGGCAACATGGTCTGGAATGCCAGAAACTATTATAGACTTAAAAAATAAGGGGTTGGGATACGAATCATTTTTAGACATACCATTTAAAAGATGGAAATATGATTTTGAAAAACAAATAGATCATGTTGCAATTAATGAAGATTGTCATCAAGAATTAAAAGATAAAGACAAGAATACATTTCATTGTGCTGCTGACGCAAATAAATTTACTGGAACAAATTTTGATCAAACTCAGGTTGTAGCACACTGGGGTTCTCACAGAAATGCACATATTGCAGATTTAGTTTTATTTGAAATAAAAAATAGGTGGGGACTCTAATGAAAAAGAAGTATTTATATTTGCTATACTATATTAATAAATTTTTTAATAAATTTAAAAAAAAGAAAAGAGACGACTGGAATAGGTTTATATACTAATGATAATTCTTGGTATTAATGAAACATCTCATGATGCATCTGTGTCTTTAATTAAAGACGGTGAAGTGCTTTTTGCTGGACATGCTGAAAGATACAGCAAACAAAAAAACGATTGGTATAATAATAGAGATATCATTATTGATGCATTAAATTATGGCACACCAAATGCTATAGCATACTATGAAAAGCCTTTGCTTAAAAAGTCTAGAATACTGCTACACGGCGGCGCAAGTGATTGGAAGCCAAAATTTCCTATGGACCTACCAGTGCATTACTTTAAACACCATTATTCGCATGCAGCTGCTGGTTATTACACAAGCAAATTTGATGATGCAGTTATAGTTGTTATTGATGCAATAGGTGAATATAATACATCAACTGTTTGGGTTGGTGAAGGAGAAAAAATAAAATTAAAATATAAACAAAATTATCCAGTAAGTTTTGGCTTGTTCTATGCAGCATTTACTAAACTGATTGGCCTTATGCCAAATCAAGAAGAGTACATTATGATGGGGATGGCAGGCTACGGAGACTGGACAAGATATTATAAGGAAGTGGACGAGTACTTTCCAAAATATTATAAACAAAAATATAATTTTCACAAAGGCATAACTGATTGGGGTATGCCAATTCTTGAACAAGATAGATTTGATATTGCAGCAGCGGTTCAAGTTGTTTATGAGCAAAGATTAATAGAGTTTATGCGTATGGCAAAAATAATTACTAAAAAGAAAAACCTTGTATTTATGGGCGGTTGTGCATTAAACTGTTCTGCTAATACTAAACTGTGGAACATATATGAAGATATATGGATTATGCCAAACCCAGGAGATGCTGGTAGTTCTCTTGGAGCAGCAGCGGCATTATATGGCAAGCATGTTAACTGGAAGACGCCATACCTTGGACACGATCTTGGAGGAAAGTACCCAGTAAATGAGATTATTAAATCTTTAAAAGAAAATAAAATTGCAGCGGTTGCAGTAGGAAGGGCGGAATACGGACCACGAGCTTTGGGCAATAGAAGTATATTGGCAGACCCTAGAGATCCAGATATTAAAAATAAAGTTAATTTAATTAAGCAGAGAGAGTTGTTTAGACCATTTGCTCCTATAGTATTAGAGGAGTTTGCTCATGAGTGGTTTGACATGGATTTTTCAAGTCCATACATGCAGTATGCAGTTAAATGTTTAAGGCCAAATGAAATCCCATCTGTTGTGCATGTAGATGGAACATCTAGAGTACAAACAGTAAACAGAGATCAGCATCCAGATCTGCATATGCTGCTAAGAAAATGGTACTGGGATACTGGATGTCCAGTTCTATTAAATACTAGTTTAAACATTAAAGGGCAGCCATTATTAAATGATAAGCATGACATCCTTAAGTGGGAAGAGCAATATAATACTAAAATAATTACTGGCCTTGTTCAGTAATCTATTGACGATATCTAATATATATACTACAATAAAGCTATGGAAATGAACGAAGATGGCTTGAATAGCCTTGACTATTACATAGAAGTAGGGGCTATAGAAATAGCTGGCGTTGATGAAGACGGCGAAATACTTTTTAAAATTACAGAGAAAGCAAAAGACCTTGCACCAGAATTATGGGATGCTCATTCTGATTTTATAAATAAAACGTTGGTAGATCTTCTTGAAAAAGATTTAATTTCTGTTGAATATAATGAAAATTTAGAAGCCTCTATATCTATTAGTGAAGAAGGAGAGCGTTTCTTAAAGCATATGGGGATGTTCCCAGAAGAATAAAAAATTGCCTTTGTAGCTCAGAGGACAGAGCAGGACTCTTCTAAGGTCTTGGTCGCAGGTTCGACTCCTGCCAAAGGCGCTCAAAATATAAATCTGAACAATTTATATGGAGATCGTTGTACCGAAACCGACTTTGTGAGCGCATCATACGAAGGTGTTCAGGCCGATGGAGATTGCTCTGCTAACTCACTAGGTACAACAGCCAGTAAATGTTATTGTGGAAAATCCACCATTGTAACTGGCACTTGCCCTTATAGCCCAGCGGTAGAGGCACACGACTTAAAATCGTGACAGCGTTGGTTCAAATCCAACTAGGGGTACGTTCCTATAGCTCAGTTGGTAGAGCAGCAGACTTTTAATCTGCGGGTCGATGGTTCGAGACCATCTGGGGACACTAATGGAGATTAGCTCAGCAGGCAGAGCGGGAAGCTGTTAACTTCTAGGTCGCTGGTTCGAATCCAGCATCTCCAGCAAAAGAAAATGCTATAATATGATTAAGTCAACCACAACATAGGAGGAACAGTGGCAACAAAAGGAAGTTTAGAAGCAATCATTGAGGTTGCAAAAAAAGAAGTTGGAACCATCGAGGGTCCAAAAGATAACGAAACAAAATATGGTAAGTGGACAGGTGCAAACTTTTTACCATGGTGCCAGTCATTTGTTTCATGGTGTGCATTTACTGCAGGTTTAGATCCAAAGAAGTATCCTAAGAGCGCAGCAACAGTAGCAGCATCTGATTGGTTCAAGAAAAACGGAAGATGGTCTGATGCCCGTAATGATGATCCACAGGCAGGGGACTGGATCTATTTTGATTTCCCAGATGATGGCGTAAATCGTATTTCACATGTTGGTCTTTGCGTTAAGAATAACGGAGATGGAACTATCCAGGTTATTGAAGGAAACACTTCAGGAACTGCAAAGGGAGACCAACGCAATGGCGGAATGTGTGTAGAAAAAACTCGTGCATATGTAAAAAATAATAAGAAAAAGCTGCTCAACGCAGTTGTTGGATGGGGACGTCCAGTATATGTTGGAGAAGAAAATGCTCCACTTCTTAATAAGTTAGCAGCACCTGCTGCACCAGCAGCAGCACCAGCTAAGCCTGCACCAGTAAAGAAAGCTGCACCAAAGAAGACTAAGTAATGTACGAATACTACGTACGAAAAGTAGAAGGCGTAGTCGATGGGGACACAATTGATGTCCTCATCGACCTTGGTTTTGATATTCTATTTGCTTCAAGAGTAAGACTTGCTGGTATAGATACTCCTGAATCAAGAACAAAAGATTTAGCAGAAAAAAAGTTAGGCTTAGAAGCAAAAGAATACTTAAAGTATAAGCTAAAGGATGCTAAATCGGTAAAGATTAAAACTGAAAAGATGGACTCTTCTGAAAAGTATGGAAGAATCCTCGGCTGGATTTTTATTGATGATCAAACTGTATCAATAAATGAACAAATGATTGCAGATGGCTACGCATGGGGCTATTTGGGAGATACAAAAGTTAAAGACTTTGAAGCGCTAGCAAAAGCAAGGGCTAAAAAGAAATAGACAAACTGTAAATACTTTGCTATAATAATATATGGGTCGTCCAATAGGAGGCCCATATATTAATTTATTCGCTTGAAGGAGGAATAATATGGTAACAACATTCGGTATGGATTTTTTTAATGATCCATTTTTTATTGGGTTTAATAGGGATTTTGACAAGCTGTCAAGAATTCACACCCACGCTACAGGAACAAACTACCCACCATATAACGTAATTACAACAGACGATGAAGATGTATTCTTTATCGAACTTGCAGTTGCGGGATTTGCAAAGGAAGACCTTGATATTTCTGTTAAGGAACAAGTTCTCACCGTAAAGGGAGAGATCAAGGAATCTAAGGATGAGGCAAAGTATGCTCATCGTGGAATTGCAACACGAAAGTTTACTCGTGAATTCGCACTTGCTGAATTTATTGAAGTGACTGGTGCAACTGCAGAAAACGGTATGCTCAAAATTTCATTAGAGCGTATTGTTCCTGAAGACAAAAAACCAAAGACAATTAAAATCAAATAAGGTATAATTGGTTTGTCCCATTCGGATGGGACACGGGCCAATAGTTACGCCTTAGGATACACCTGAGCATGTGTATAAACTGCTCACCAGAACAGTTAGGTAAAGAAATTAAAATACACTGGATGCAACAGCGTGGAGACGATGACCCAGAGTCTCTGAGAGTACTGTCAAACGTACTGGACTATGCTGGATATGAATCTGTACTTTTAGTGTATCATTCATTGCTACCAGACTACATGATTAGGGTTGCAAATATTATTAATAAAGAACACAAACTAAAGTATATGTTTGCAATGAGAACCTATGCAGTTAGCCCAGAATATTGTGCAATGATGTGTGAAGCTTTTAATACAATTGATTCAAATAGAATAATGCTTAATATTGCAGCAGGAGACTTAAAAGAAGAAGAGACTAGCGCTCAAGATGTTGTTAGGCTTGAAGATGTATTAAAAACGTATGAGGGTAGAGTAGAATACACCTCTGAATGGCTAGATAAATTTTCAAAGATAAAGGTTTTAAAGAATAAGCCAGAAATAATTGTCAGTGGTACTTCACAAAAAACAATTGAAAATTCAGAAAAGTATGCGGATTGTCATCTTGCAATGAAGTATAGCTATATTAATGGACTTAAAGTAAAAACAAAAAGAAAGATGGCCTCTTGTAAAATTGTAATACGTGATACAAATGAAGAGGCTAAGGCTTTTTATGATAGAGAAGAAAACCATATGATGAAAGAATCAATTATATATGGAACAGAAGAAGAAGTGATTGATAAAATGAAGCGGCTAGAAAAGCTAGGAATTACAGACTTTTTGATATCTTTACAACCAGATGATGATCAAGTTTACCGCTTACATAGAATGACCTATAACATAACAAATGGAGTTAATGATGCCAGTATATGAATACAAGTGTAGTAAAGATGACCTACATGAGCTACTTTCAGTAACAAGATCCATATCAGAGAAAGATCCTGGTTACATGTGTCAGGAATGTAATGCAGAAATGATTAGACATTTCACACCTTTTGGTATTCAGTTTAAGGGTAATGGCTTTTATAAAACAGACAATCCTAAGTAATTTTAAAAACTAATCTGATATAATTACTAAGTAACATAAACAAGTTATGTTGCTTAGGAGATACCTAGTTGACTAGAAAGTTACAGTACTTTTTAACCAGCCTTTTTATAATCGGCTGGCTTTTCCTTTTTGGACCAAGCGTAGCAAGTGCTGATGAGGTTACAGTTCAGGTAACTCCAGCCAACCCATCTTCAGATACTGCCACAGCAACTACTCCTGTTACAGTTGAGATAGTTGCAGATAAAATAGAAGCAGCAGAAACAACACTACAACAAACTGCTGAAACTCAGGCAACAACTATTGTAACTACTATTCAGGCTAATGTTCCAAATACAGATACGCAGGCTGCAACCACAATTGCTACTACTCAAGAGCCTATTGCTACAGCAGTGGCAGATGCAACAGTCAAAGTTCAAGAAGCCAATAATGCAATACAATCAGCAGAAACAGCAGTCGCTGTTGCAACGACAGCACAGGCTGCAGTTGCATCTCAAACTACAGTTGTGGCTACTGCTACAGAAAATCTTAATACTTCACAAACTGCATTAAATACTGTAACGCAGCAAGTTGAATCTCAGACCGCAATAGTGGCATCAGATACTCAGGCAGTTGCTGCTGCTACAGCAGCTGTTACAGCCCAAACAGCGGTTGTTAATACAGAAACTGCAGAATTAACCGCCCTTCAAAATACACCTTCAGACAGCAAGACATATACAACTGAGGGGTACGTAGCACCTGTTGCTCCAGAAACACCAACAGTAACTACTACAACTCTTCCTCCAATGTGGGATGCATCAACTAAAATAAATACACCATTTGATATTAAAATGGGTGACACCGTTTATGAAGGTCAAGGAAGCAATAGTCAAATATATGTAACTTCTAAAGCAACCATAACATTTGGCACAGGAGATCATAATTGGTGGGACTTTCCAGTGGGGCCACATATTTCTGTATACGGTTCTGATTTTATGAGTGCAGGAACTGGTGCAGGAATAACTGTAACCACAACAGAGACTACACTTGCTGTCGATTGGGATTTACATAGATTTGGAGACAATAACGGACCAATTACAAATGTTAATTGGACAATGACAGTCAACCCTACTTCTGGTGAATGGACTGGAACTGCAACTGTTGCTGGAAATACAACCTCTTTGTACGGAGGTCCACGTACTGGTGTTCGTGAAACAGCTGGTGCTCCAGTACAAGAAATGACAAATGTAACAAATGCAGAACTAACAACTCAAATTGCTGAGCAAACAACTGTTGTTGCTACAGAAACAGCAGAATTAAATACATTAACTCAGGTAAAAAATGAAGCTGTTGCAGTATTAGCAGCTGACACTACAGTATTAAATACACTACAAGAGCAAAAAGCAGTTGCAGAAGCGACAGTGGCATCAAATATTACTATTAAAGAAACTGAAGTAGCAACACTTAATACTCTTACTGAAACTGCAACCGCAACAATACAGGTAGCAGACACTCTTGCAAATACAGCAGTGTCTAAAGTTAATGAAGCAGTAACAGCTATGACAAATGCTGCACAGGTTACAGTTAATTATTATGCGGAACAAAGAGCAGCACAGCAGGCTGCGTCTCAAGCTGCAGCGGAAGCTGCAGCAGAACAAGCTGCACTCGAAGCAGCAGCAGCAGAAGCAGCAGCAGAAAAGGCTGCACAAGAAGCAGCCAAAGCAGAGGCAGAAGCCAAAGCAGCAGCGGAAGCTGCAGCAAAGGCAGAGGCAGAAGCCAAAGCAGCAGCGGAAGCTGCAGCAAAGGCAGAAGCTGATCGTATAGCAGCAGAAGAAGCCGCTGCAAAGGCAGAGGCAGATAGATTAGCAGCAGAGGCTGAGGCAGCAGCGCAAGCCGAAGCAGATGCAAAGGCAGAGGCAGAAGCCAAAGCGCAAGCAGAGGCGGACGCAAAAGCAGAAGCGGAGGCTAAGGCAGCAGAAGCGGAAGCATTAAAAAAAGAAGCAGAAGCAAAAGAAGCAGAAGCTGAAAAAGCTAAAGCAGAAGAAGAAGCATTAAAGAAAGCTGCAGAAGAAGGAAAGTTAACAGAAGAACAAAAAGAAATTGTAGTAGAAAAACTTATAGAAAATCTTGCGCCAGGAGAATCTGTTTCAGCAGCAGAAATTAAAGCAGCGGGAGTTTCTTATTCAGACTTGCCGCCATCTACACCAGTTGAAGTTCGTACAGACGAAAATGGTAATGCGCTTGTAATTACCGCAGCAGTTGCTGCACAAGTTGAGCTTGTACAAAACCCCGCAGCTTTGGTAGAAGAATTATTTAATAATCCAGCAGCGGCAATAGCAGCTCTCGGAAGTATTGGTGCAGACATGACTGAAGAAGAAAGAGAAGAAGCAACAGATATGGTTGTTGCTACAGTTGTTGCAGCAGGTGCTGCTATTAATGCAGTAGGTGCAGCAGCAGGCGGAGCCACTGGAAGTGGCACAGGCGGAGGAGGAAGTTCTGGTGGAGGCTCAGGAGCAAATTCACCAGGTTCACGAGGAGGAAGAAGATGGTAAGAATGATAAAGAATATCGTAAAAGATATGATAGACCAAGCATGGACACTTCTCGGAATGTTTATCGCTTGGGTAGTTCTGGACGGAAGTGCAAAGACTATTGTTGGTTATGGAATTATAGCTACAACAGCCCTTTGGATTATAACAAGTCCGATCAGAAATAGAGAGGAATAGAATGACAAAGAAAAATATTGAAGAGCCTACACAGGTTGGCTCAGGAGCAATTGCAAGCATTAATAATATATTTATGAGAATTATTGCTGTATTTGCAGCATCAGGTTTATCAGTAATTGGAGCAGGAGCAGTAGTTGGTATTGAAACATATAAGGCTATAATTCTTGCAGGTACTTTAGGAGTGGCAACAGTAGTTGAAAAGCTTGCTCGTGGATTCCTAGATGACGGTAAATTAACTGTAGATGAAATTAATGCAGCCTTTTCAGCCGTAGATAAAAAAGCACCTAAATAATAATATGCTATAATTATAGTATGTTTTCAGACAATCCAAATATAATCAAATACGCTGATGAAGTATACCTATATAAAAACTTTATCTCAAAAGAACATGTTGAGTATATCAATACTCTTATGGAGCCTTTTAGAGCTAAAGAAAAAGCATTTAATACAGATGTTAATGTGGTTGATTGGTATAATGATAAAGAAGGTCCACAGATGCCAGAGTTGCAGCTTATTTGGGATCAGATATCAGAATTTTTAGCACCAGAGTTTGTAATTCATCCTCAGCAAAATCTTGCTGTCATGAAGCCAGGCGATGATGGTATGTTTGTTCACAATGACAATCCTGGAGAAGGAATGGATGACCTGCTAACTCAAGAAGATAGATGGCATACATGTTGCGTACTATCTTATGGAGTATGTGTTTATTTTGGAGAATTTGAAGGCGGAGAATTATTTTATCCACACATTCATTCTGACGGAAGAATTTCACAACAAGAACATATTGATGATTATTTAGTTGTTCCAGTACAACCAGGTGATCTTGCAATACACTGGGCACAGCATCCATATGAACACGGCACAAAACCAGTTTCTTCTGGAATTAGATATGTATATAGCAACTTTGCATTAAGAGCAGAAAAAAATCCAGGAACTTTCCCAGCCTGGGGAACTCAAGAAGACTTAGATAGAAAAGCTAACGGAACCTGGATGCAGGTTATTTGCGATAAGCATAAGCATTAAACTAGAATATAACCTGGATGCTCTATAATGTAATCTAAATAAGAATATCTAGTGCCTGATGTAACCTCGCCTATTTCAAACTTGGTGGGTTTAAAAATAACTAGATCATTCTTTTCTGGTTTATATGTGATTCCAAAATCAATAAAATTTATTTCTCCGCCAGTAAAGCTGCCAGCGTAGTAGCCCAAAATGTATTTAAATTCCTCAGGTATTTTAATTCCCTGTCCATATATTTTTTCTCCAGCCTTAAGTCTTAAAAAATTACCATGGCTGAGTATCCAATACTGGGGGCTTACAAAATTTATAATTGCATCATGAAATTCTCTATTAACAAAATCTGGACTTAATTTATTTTCCCAAAATGTTTCTTGGTGATCGTTTTCTGAATAGTTGCCGTGGGTATTCCACATGTCTTCTTTAATGCTATTAAGCTTATCTTCAAACGCATCTATATCATAATAAAAATTTTTATAAAGATAGATATCTGGGCCAATCTCTATTGTATTTTTACCCATAAATCTAAGATCTTTATCAATCATTTTGTATACCATGGTATTTTTTCATAAATTCAATAGTTGTTTGTTTTTCAGCTACGGTATTTACTAAGTTTTTTTCAATAAATCCACCAGTACTTTTTTCTTTAGGCCAAAAGAAAGAGATAATGTTATGCCTCTCTCCAGATTTAACTTCTGTTACTTCGTGTGGCGTATATTCATTTCCCTCAAAAAATATAAATGTCCCAGGCTTAGGCTTTATTCTAAAATCTTGCAATGGGAAAAATAGTTCTCCGCCTTCACAATTGGAGTCTAAATAAAGTAAACCAGATCTATCTTTAGTTGACCCAGGCCTATGCTCTATACTGTCAGTCTCGTCTGCGATATAGTTATTATCCATATGCAGTGTATTTTTTCCTCCAGTTACCATCTTGCTATAAAAAATTGTTTTTAATACATAATCTTCTTTATAAAAATCAGTTAACGTTTTTGACATTAATGGGGCAATCATTGACATTAGGTCTATTGCAATGTTATAGTTTGAATCTTCAGAGTAATCTCTAATGGTGTTTACTGGGTCTATAAGATCCGCACCGTCACTGGCAGATGGTCCTCCAAAAACAGAAGGGTCTGGTGCCTGCACCACATATGGGTCTATAGATCTAGATATAAATTTAGCGGTATCTTCAGAAATAAAGTTCTCTATGATATGTATTTCATTCCCTATAGTCTGTATGTTTTTCATATAATAAGTATACTATATTTATGCTATAATTGATACATGAACTCATATTCAGTTAAATTAAATGTAGAGCTTGAAATTCAGGCTTTTGACGAAACTGATGCAAGAGATTATGCCCTAGATATACTAAATGTTGATGATGAAATTAAAACTGTAAATATTGTAAAAATTAAAAAAGTATAGCTAAACCTATTGACAGGCTATTTTAATATAATGTATAATAATACATAGGCGGACTTACTAGATTGGATAAGTAGTGCTAAATTTAACGCTAAAAGGCGTTGATGTTTTTATCAAAAGGTCCTCTACCAAAAACAACGAGTCATACTGGAACAACTATGATTTAATTATATGGAAAAAAGACCCTAGCGGATTTTCAAATAAAAACGGCTTATTTAGACAAGATACGTGGGGAATTGCAGAAAGTATTTCTGTAGATCATAGTGGAGTATGGAAGCTGCCAACAAAGTATGTCAAATATTTTAAATGACTTAGGCCTAGATGAAGATGATTTAAATTGGTTTGATCTTGCCGTATGCAAGGGCATGGACACAAATTTATTTTACGATAAGTATGAAGCAGATGTAAATATAGCAAAAAATATTGATGAGGCTTGTTTAAACTGTCCAGTAATTAACATGTGTTATCAATCAGGTGTTTCAAATGATGAGCAAGGGGTTTGGGGAGGAGTTTATCTCAACTCTGGATCAATAGATAAAACAAGGAATATCCATAAGACTCCAGAAGTCTGGAAGAGGCTAAAGAAGAAAAATGTTTATTGATAAGAGTTCAGACAAACAGGCGGAACATTTTAAGTATGGCATCAATCAATGGACAGGTGAGCCAAACAAACCAGTATTTTATACAAAAGAGATGTCTAATAGGATTCGTGAGATACAAAAGCCAGTCCATGATCTTATGCTAGATGTAGTTCAATACCCAGAGTTTTTAGCTTTACGACTATATGAAGATAACTTCATTCAGTATGAAGGTACCAAAAAAGAAATGGTAATTCATTATGTTGATAAGGTTAAAAAACTAATCGAGTCTTACGGAGTAAGATGTGAACTTGAAGGGGTGCCAAGTGAAAGAATATTACGACATAGTTAATGTTGTATTTATCCATTCTGAAAGACTATACGGAACAGTAGAAAGCCTGGGCCTGTATGCATCAAAAATCAAATACCAAAAAGATGGTATTGAGTATGAAGAAGTGTTTGATAACGAGGAGTTTACTGTAATGGAAGAAATCGTTTTTGAACACGTAGAGGAAGAAAATTGACAGAAAAGATATTGTGTTATTCTTGCAATAAGACTAAGAATAAGCTAAGCGTAAAGAGATCTACTCTTATACCAATTAACCTACTTATGTGCGAGACATGCATTTCGTCTAAATTTGAACCAAGATGGGTTATTATCCTTGCTGCTAGACAATCAAGTCCAGATATTGTCAGAGAATTAATTGTAAAAAAGAGATATTTAGGTAAAGATATAGCTGCTTCGGAGTTGTTAGTTTAACATAAATATACTGTATAATTAAGTATATTATGGATACAACTTCTTTAATAATTGCTATTTCCGCATCTCTAATGAGCGGTTTAGGCGCAGCAATACTTTCAGCAGCCAGAGATCACAAGAAAGAAATTAGAAGGCAATTAGATAAAGAACAAGATCGATTAAGGCTTGAATTAAAAGACCTTCAGATAAACCTTTATAAGCTTGAAAAAGATTTAGATGAATGGAAAGATAAATATTACGAGGCAATACAAGAGCTTATTGAGGTAAAGGCTGAATTAGAGCATACTCTAATTATGCTGGGTAGCTTAAAGCACAATTAGGCTTTCGAATATATAAATAGTATACTAGAAGCATGACCTGTGTTGTAGCAATTGCCCAAAATGGCACCGTTTACATGGGAGCAGACCACGCTGCTTCAGATGACAAAACTGGCTGGATCCTTGCACGAAAAGATCCTAAAGTTTTTAAAGTAGGACAATACGGAATTGCATTTACTGACTCTTTTAGAATGGGTCAGATCCTTCAATATAACTGGACTCCACCAAAATACACACCAACAAAAACAAACTCTGGTTTAGATAAGTTTATGAGAACTAAGTTTGTTGATTCTGTTAAAGATGCTTTCAGGGCTAATGGGTTTGGAAGTCAATCTGCTGGGCAGGAAGATGAGGGCGGAGTATTTTTGATAGGTGTCGAAGGTAGAATCTTTACAATGGATGAAGACTTTCACATTGCAGAAAACATAGCAAACTATATGGCGGAAGGCAGTGGAGCATTCCTTGCACTAGGAGCATTGTATGCAACTAAAAATCAAAAGAACCCAAGAATAAGATTAAAGATGGCTTTAGAAGCGGCTACTGAATTTAACATGGCAGTTTCTGCACCATATACATATATACAAGTTTAGTGTATAATATTATCATGAACATGTTATTGTTTTCTGGTATATCCTTTTTAGCAATAAATCTATATAGGGTTATAAAAAGCTTTACAGAAAAATATGAGATACTTGTTGCAGACAAAGAAGATTTTCTAAAGCCTGAAGAAGGCATTAAAGATATCTTAAATCTAAGACCAGAAAACTATGATCATGCGATGGACCTTCGAGGTACACCTACACACCTATGTGTTTGTGGGTCTCAAATATGGAACGTAAAAGTAGTTTTTGATAACTTTGAAATAGGAACCTATTTCCTAGATATGGAGTGTGCCAGCTGTGGAAGCATAGCAACTGCTCCAACACCAGTAGACAGAACGGAAATGTAATGCGAAAGTCAGAAAGGCTTAGACTGCTTGAAATGCAGGTAGTAAGACTTGAAATGATGGTCGATCTATACACACAAACCTTAAATAACCTGCTAGAATCCCAAAAGCTTGAAATCACACCTCTAGACGCTGGCAAGTGGTATAAAGCTAAATTAGATAAGCTTGAAGAAGAAAAATAACTATTGACATCCTGCTAATATTTAGTAGAATATGAGTATGAAAAAACTTATAATTGTAACCTTAGCAGCAATTTTAATTGCTCCTACCACAGCGCATGCTAATTTAAAAAATACAAGCGCACAGCAACCAACAATAGCAATCCTGGACACAGCGATTGACACATCTATTCCTCAAATTAAAAACAGCATTGTTCATGAAGTATGCATAACTGAATACTATGGATGTAGCGGACAGCCATTTGTAGAGGGACCAGGATCAGCAACACTGCCAGCAAATGTTATTTCTGCCAATGGTTTTGAACACGGAACTCAAATGGCATCAATTGCTTTGCAGGCAAACCCAAACATCAAGATTGTTTTTGTTAGAATTATTGGTAGCAGCAGACTAGGATATCGCCAGCCTGCTGGAGAAAACACAGTTAACAATGCTCTTGAGTGGGTAATTGCAAATAAGGATAGATTTAATATTCATGCAGTTTCTATGTCGCAATCAATTAGAAATACTAATGCAAAGTTTCCATTGTACATGTCACCTGCAGGCACTGACTATTGCCCTAAGACTCCAGTGACTGAGCAAAAGATTTCAACATTGGTAAGTGCTGGAGTACCAGTATTCCTTCCTGCTGGTAACGATTCAGACCTAAACAGAATCAACTGGCCAGCATGCATTACAAACTCAATCTCAATTGGTGCAACAATGCCTAGTAAGCAGATTGCATTTTATACAAATAATGATTCACAAAAGCTTGATTTCTTTGCTTTAGGTACATGGAGAGGACTAAATCCAGGAAACAAGCAGATCAATATTGCTGGAACATCTGCATCAACTGTTGCAGCAGCGACAGTATGGGCAACATTGAGATCACAAAATACTAACTTGTCTTATACAGAAATGTATAACTTGTATTCATCAAAGTCTGTTCCAACATTTAACTCAAAAATAACTAATGGAAAGTTGATTAATAATGGCTGAACAAACTGTACTAGAAGGAATCATCGAAGATGTAGCGACAGATCTTTACAACAAGTGGTCTGCTGCTCTTCCTGAAGATGAAAGAAATGATCAAGCATTTAGTGCAATGTCAAAGAATGCACATGAAACAACTCTATTTGTAATTCAAAATTTTATGAATAGATTTAATGAAGCAGCAGAGGAACTAAAGGGTAATGATTAATCTAACAGACCAATCCTTTGCTGATGAGGTAAATGCATCTGATTTAATGCTTGTAGATTTTTGGGCTGAATGGTGTGGTCCCTGCAAAAAGATGCTGCCAATCCTAGAAGAAATTGATTCAGAGGGTAAGCTACTTGTTGGTAAGTTAAATGTTGATGAGAATCCTGCAAAAATGGAGGAATACTCTGTACATTCAATTCCAACTATGGTATTATTTAAATCTGGCCAACCAGTAAAAACAATTATTGGAGCCATGCCTAAACACAAACTTATGAAGGAGATCGAGGAATGGATTTAGATTTCAATTCCGATGATACCTCTTATCTAGAGTTTGAAATTTGGTTAAAGAATGGTTATGACAGAGGTTGGATTTCTGATGTGTTCTGTAACACACATGATGCTCCTCCAATGACTGACGAAGAAATGCAAGAATGGGATGAGGGTGGAGACCCATGCTCTTTCCATGTAAGAATAAATGAATTAAACTAAGAATTCTGTGCTCAACTTAGAGGCAGATAAATAAGGAGAAAAGAAAAGAATGAACTCATTCAAGAAAGTATCGCTAATCATCGCTGCAGCCCTGACTAGCACAATGCTTGTATCGCCAGTAGCTAACGCTAACGCTGGAACTGTTACCCTAACGGTGGCGGGATCTGCAGCAACAGGTGGAACAGTAGTAGGAACTCCTGTATCACTTCCAGTGCCAGCAGATAACAGTATCGATGCAGCAGATGCATTAAAGATTGCTGTAACATCCCTAGACACAGGAACAGTGGTATCAGCAGTTGCAACCAATGCAACAATCGTACCTGCTCTTGCAACAGCATCAGCACCAGTAACCGCATCAAGCGGATCTTCAACACTTTCAGTCTCAACAGGAACTGGAAACTCGGCAGACTTTTATGTATATACTAAAAGTACAGCAGTAGGAACAGTATCGATTACTCGTGCTGGAACTACAACAGTTTACTATGTACAGGGACAAGCAGGTGCTTTGAACTCAATCGCTTTGTCTGCACCAACTTCAGGAGCAGCAGGCACCGTAGCAACACTTAAGGTAACAGGATACGATGTATTTGGAAACCCAAAGGGTGGAGCAACAATTAACACATTGGTATCTTCAAATGGTGTTGCAACAACAACATCATTAACAACAGATACAGCAACAGCAACTCTTGGAACAAAGGAGCAGTCAGTTACACTTCCTGCTTCAGGATCAGTAGTTGTTACAGCATATGCAACAGTTGCAGCAGCCGTAACAGGCCTTACAGCACCAGTAGGTGCAGTAAATGCAACAATCACAGTACGTGACCTTGCTGGAGAGCTTGCAGCAAAGGTTGCAGAACTTGCAGTAGCAAATGCAGCGCTTGCAGCAGAAAAGGCTGGACGTGCAGCAGATAAGGCAGCAGCAGATGCAGCAGCAGCAAAGGCACTAACCGATGCAGCAGCAGCAAAGGCAGCAGCAGATCTTGCAAAGGCTACCTACATCAAGGAGTATAATGCTCTTGCAACCAAGTGGAATAAAAAGAATCCAAAGGCTAAGGTTGCACTTAAGAAGTAAATAACTTCGATTAAAGGGGCAGGATCTTCGGGTCTTGCCCCTTTAATATATAAATGATAGAATTGGTTTATGGGAAAACATCACGATAAAATTAAAAAAGCATTAGAACAGCGTATTGCTGCAACACCAAATGGAGCTGGGTATAAAAAACCAGGGTCAATGAATAAGAAAAAGACAGGCTACCGTGGTCAAACCGCTAAAGGATCTAAGTAGTGTTTAGTAAGGAATGTGAAACAAAAGGTTGCACCAACAAGTCAACTAGGCTTGCATCTAAAAATGATGGGTCAATCGTAGGAATATGTGACAATTGTTGGCACATTGAGTACAAATCTTAAGGACAAAACAAATGGAATCATCTAAAAGAAGTGCGTATAAAGCAATAACATGGCCAGTGGTCCATATATTGTTTGTTGGAACTTTAGTATATTTTTTTGAAAAGATTATTACTGGAGAAGCTCATTGGGAGTACGCTGGTACGTTTGCAATAGTATATACACTTTGTGAAATGATAGGATTTTTCCTGCACGAAAGAGCATGGGCAAAGTTTGGAAAGAATGTTAACTAATGCAAATATTGGCGGACCGAATATTTGTAATTGAAAATTTCTTGTCTGAAGAAACATGTGATTATTTAATAAATAGTTTTTCAGACAAGCTAATCGAAAATCCAAAGTGGACTAAAGATGCTGGGGATTACGCAGCTGGATCAAGCGAAGACTTTTGGAAAGAGGGCGTGTATGGAGGCCCTGCATTTACAGAATCATACCGTAAGGCAGAGCTGTCATCAACAAATAAAATTTTAAAAGAGGAATCTCTTGCCAATGATCTTCTTACCAGTATAGGTATATTGCAAGAAAAAGCGGTTGCACAGATATTTAAAAAAGATATCTACATAAAACATATGTTCTATTGTCATATGAAATCTGGTGCAGAAAATGCTTTACATCATGACAATTGGCTTGAAGATCAAGACGATGACCACTCTGGATTGCTTTATTTATCAGACAATTATGAAGGTGGCCTTTTAGAATTTCCCAATGAAGGAGTATCAATTAGACCTAAAAAGGGAACCTTTATATGTTTTATTGGAGACTCAACCTTGCCGCACAGAGTAACAAAAATTACAAATGGAGATAGAACTAACCTGATTTCCTTCTATAGCATAAGAAAGCCATAAATGAAATATATTCAAACGCACCATAATAAAATAAATGTAATTGAAGAGTTTATTTCAAAACAAACTTGTGATTATTTGATAGATTCATTTAAGCCTGTATTTAAAGACACACCAAATAAAACTTTTAGATCTGGACCTTCTTTTGATCAGATAACCAACGGTGTTTTAAATCCAGTTAACTCAATGTTAAGGTATAACGAAAGTATACCTAATATGGCTGTAGATTTATATAACAATATTGCATTTGCTATGCAAAAAACAATGTCAGATTTTTTTGATATGCCATTAGATTATAAAACGTTAAATTTTAGCGTAATGCTTCCAGGCGGGAAAAATGTTTTACACATGGACAATGTTTATCTAGACTCTAATCTATCACTAAAGGATAAACCATTTGATAGCAATGATAGGTCTGGGTTGTTATATTTAAACGATTGTTACGAAGGCGGAGAGCTTTATTTTCCAAGGCAGGATTTTAAAATCAAGCCTTGGGCTGGAACCTTTATATTTTTTGAAGGCAACTCTGATTTGCCACATGAAGTTTTAGAAGTTACCAGCGGAGAAAGGTATAATATTATATCCTTTTTATGGCATAAGAATAATAATGGAAACCCTGTAAATAGGCATATTCCAGAACAAGAATGGGAAATGACAAGGGATAACCTAGGCATAACCCATTAAATGCTATAATTAAGTCATAGATGGACTTCTAGACCCATCTAAATACAACCCTATAGGAGAAATAAAATGTCAGACGGAAAGAATTTAACAGGCTTCAATGAGGCTAAGCCAGCGGGATCATCACCATGGGCTACAGAATCATACACAGAAGCTCCAGCATCAGCATTTCCAGCAACAGACAAGTCATCACAAGATGGCGCAGGTCTTGGAAACAGCGGTAAGTAATTATGTGCATTGAATGCGGTTGCGAAAGCCTAGGTAGTGAAACAGGGATTGCAAACATTCCTGGAGGTATCTTGGACGTATCAACAGATGGTGAATCAGGATTGACACTAAACATGACTGCAACACCAGAACAAAGAGAAAGATTTATTAATGAGTGAAAACGGTACAGGTATGGGAACTCCGCCTAACAGTCAGCCTTCAGGCGCTGTAACATCACAAGAGGTTGGAAGAAAAAAGCCTGTACAAGGTAAATTTAAATCTGGCATTAGACAGCCAGTAAAGATAGATACAAATAAACACGGAATCAGAAGAGAAACATCTCTAACGCAGAGAAAAACAAAACCTAAAAAGGTATAATAAATTATAAATAGTCTACCCCCAATATTAATTGGGGGTTTTCTATTGACTATACCAATAAAAAATTATATAATTGTAATGACGAAATGGGATTAAATTGACAACAATAGTAGGCATTCAGGGAGATGGCTGGTCCGTTATGGCAGCAGACTCTCAAATTACAGATGAGAGCACAATTATAATTAGCCCTCAAACTCCAAAAATAATTAAGTTTAACGATATGTTAATAGGCTTACGTGGGGATGCACGTCCAGGAGATATCATTGCTTATAACTGGACTCCACCAAAAATCTCTGGAGATATTCAGGCATGGGTTGTTGGAAAGATGATCCCCTCAATGATTAAAGCTTTTGATGAGTTTGGATATGACTGGAAAGATAAAGAGGCAGACTTTAGCTTTTTAATTTCAGTTAAAGGACAACTTTTTGACATAGGTTCAGATATGTCAATAAGCAGATCAGATAAGGGTATATATGCAGTTGGAAGTGGCAAAGATATTGCTCTTGGGTATATGTATGCACATAATTCAATTGTTAATAACAATGAGTCATCAAAAATTGTAGCCTATGGTGCTGTAGAAGCAGCATCTATATTTGATATACATACAAGTGGACCAATACAAGTGGAGGAATCGTGAGAAGATTATTAAATAACGTATATACTTTCTTACCAAGAATGTATCAGGGATCGGAAGTAGAAGAATACGATAAAGCAGTAGATTTAACAATACATACTAAAGCTCCAGGTAAGTGGTTATTAATTGATCTTGAAACTGGTCATGAGTATATCGGATCTCCGCAACCAAATCAGTATGGTAAGTGGGTTAGAATTAAAGATAAATATGAACCACCAAGCGATTGATTGTGAGCATGAATTAGTTCCAATACTTTATGGATACCCTGTAGATGCTTACAGAGAGATTGCATCAACTGGAAAAGCTTTTTTGGGTGGATGTATTATTCCAAATATTGATCCTATACCTCACAGCAGATGCAAAAAATGTTTTATTGATTCAGCAGAACGGGTAGACCTTGACTGGTAGACATATTAGTGTATAATTAAAGCATGATACAAAAACTTATTTTAGCTATTATGATTGCCCTTTTGGGTATTAATCTTTATAGCTGGAATGTTTTGACAAATAACAACGAAAAAGAGATTAAACGCATTCACCAAATCCTGGAGGAATGTAAGGCTAAATAAAGAGCGGGCAATTAAATGTGGTCTTATGTATTGGCAGCAGTAGGAGTTGCTGGCATATTTTTGGTTGGGCGGAAGACAATCTGGGGATGGTTAATCCTATTACTTAATGAATGTATCTGGATAGCATATGCGCTTGCTACAGATCAATATGGTTTTATCCTAATGGCTACAGCATATTCAGCTGTTTATATTAAGTCATTTCTACATTGGAAAAGAGAAGAATAATGGATCAAAAAATTAATGTATTAGATCAAGGTTATGTTAGATTAGTTGATACTTTAGGAAATGATTTATCTGTAGCCAACGCTGCTCGTGTATCATATGACAAGCAGTCAGAAGAGATGTCAGAAAGAGATGCCAGATTAATTAAATTCTTATGGGATGAAAAGCATACATCACCATTTAGACACGCAGCAATGACATTTGAAGTCTATGCACCGCTATTCGTTGCTAGACAGTGGTGGAAGCATGCTGTAGCATCAACGCACCTAGATGATCAGAATGGCTGGAATGAGTCCTCTAGACGCTATATAACAGAGAATGAAGAGTTTTACTTACCAAAGGGTAATCAGTGGCGTTCAAAGCCAGAGAACTCCAAGCAGGGATCTGGAACACCATTGGAACCAGAAGTTGGTGGATGGTTTACAAATAAACTATTTGATATTACAGAGATGGGTAAGAACCTATATGATAAGGCAATGGAAGCTGGAATTGCACCAGAACAAGCTAGACTATTCTTACCAGCATACGGAATGTATGTAAGATGGAGATGGACGGTATCGCTACATGGCGTACTATCTTTCTTAGATCAAAGATTACCGCAGGATGCACAATACGAAATTAGAGAGTACGCAGAGGCAGTAAAAGAACTAACTAAGGATTCCTTTCCATATACCTATAGCATCGTGTTTGGACAGTCATGAGCCGTAGAAGCATAATGGAAATGGACTGGAGGTCATTAGGATATTGGCCTGTATATAAAGATGGAAAACTTACATGGGAAAAGGATCAGGCAGATGGAATTAGGCCAAATGCTACTGAGCAACACTGATTGGCATCAATATGAATGTAATTGGGCTCAAGATGGATTAACTTTAATTGCAGAAGTTATCGCTGAGATTCGTGGAAAATCTTATGGAAGATATGGCTGGGACGGACTACTAACATCTAATCATGGTGCAGAAGAGTACGTAAACGACGTATTTGAAATGCGTTCATACTGTTGGTGTGATGCTGGATGGGATGAAGATGAGAATCACCCGCATGCTAAGGGTTGTCCACCAAACTTTTTGTATAAGCCAAATGGCATGATAATTACATGGTACAAACATGCTGCTCGTGGAACAACTTCAAATAAAAAATATCCAGGGGCCAGAACATGGTTTGAAATAGTTAAACATTGTATTGGGAGCATAGAATAATGCCTATTCATATTCCAATCTACGTCAACGATAA
>JACCDX011405246.1_pt1 | contig 40060 bp, 40 predicted proteins | sample 7449681 | NCBI WGS metagenome assembly JACCDX01 (sample SAMN15323450, study PRJNA562643) | freshwater metagenome | isolation source: river surface water | place: USA:Blue River Watershed | collected 2017-08-18
CAATTGTCTTTGGCTAGGCAGTCAGTTAATTTGGAGGTTAATTGAAAATGTGTTCCGTCAAACTCTAATCCAAATTTGCCAATGCTGTCTTTCATTTGGTATTCGACTTCGATTTCTAAATCAGGAAGACCCAATGTTTTTTCTGATAATTCAATGATGCTAATTAGTTTTTCGGGCTGCAAACGATGGTAGTAATCGTTGGCCTCCCATAATTGAAAATTAGCCACTTCTTCTGTTCGAACTGTGCCGCCACAGTCGATGAAATGTTTGGTCACTTTGCCTACTTCTGTCACATGAAAGTGAGGCGCTACGAGTTCGCCATTTGGCAATTGAAATGCAATAGTAGTTGCTTTTTTTAGTTCGGATTTAATTGCTGAAAGTGTCATAGTTTTATAATTTTAGTTTAACAACATTCTTTCTTAGTAAGATACGCATTAATATTTTGAAAAAAGCCTTTTAATTTGTTAAAACCTTCTTCGTTAATACAATAGCAAATGGAAGTGCCTTCTATATTTCCTTTGATTAGACCTGCGTTTTTCAATTCTTTTAGATGTTGCGAAACGGTAGGCTGGGCGAGAGGTAATTCATTGACGATATCGCCACAAATACAAGAATCCGTTTTTAATAGGTATTCGATTATTGCAATTCGCGCTGGATGTCCTATGGCTTTGGCTAAAATAGCCAATTCAATTTGCTCTGCTGTAAATCCTTCTGTTTTAGTAATTCCCATTTGTTATATTATTATATTGCAATATTACGATAAATAATTTAAAATTTATTGATTTAATTTTTTGTATACTTGTTGAAGTAATAATCACCAAATCTTTTTAAAATGAAAAAAATTATTTTTTGTAGTTTTCTATTAGTTTCAATAGGATCACTTGCGCAAGCTTACAAGTATAAAATTGTTACCACTATCGAATCTGTTGTCCCAGGGGGAGTTGGTCGTTCTAGAATTATTGAAAATGGAGCTGAAGTAGATTATACACAATTCACAACAGTTAGGACTAAGGATGGTAAGGACAAAACGGATAAGGATCGAAGTGATGTTAAAATTGACGATCTTAAAGAGTCGACTTTGGTTAACTTTTTTAGTTTAGTTGGGATTAATTTTCAAAATATTGCTTCAAATGATGCAATGGTAACTTCTTTATTAAACAAATATAGTAGTGAAGGTTGGGAATTAATCAATATTGTTAGTGGTGTTGAAAGTGATGCTGGAAAAGGCGACGGAGATGGAATATTTATCACTCGTTTTTATTTCAGGATGAAATAAAATTTATTTATAAATAAATAAAACCCTTAACTATTTATGGTTAAGGGTTTTATATTTTGTAGCGAAGACGGGAGTTGAACCCGTGACCTCAGGGTTATGAATCCTGCGCTCTAACCAACTGAGCTACCTCGCCATTCTTATTGGTCATACATCTCTCAATGCGGGTGCAAATATAGAAATAATAATAATGTTTGCAAGTATAAATGGAGAAAAAAATATTTTTAAAAACACTTTTTTTTTGAGTTTATATTCTTATATTTCACAAAAAATATTAAACAGTATTCATGGATTCAAAAATACGTTACGAGATAGAATTTCCTATTAATTCTTCACCTCAATTATTGTATCAATATATTTCAACTCCATCTGGTTTGTCAGAGTGGTTTGCTGATAATGTAAACTCTCGAGGTGAATTCTTTACGTTCATTTGGAATGACTCACAAGAGAAAGCTAGATTAGCCTCTAAAAAATCAGGAGAGAAAGTGAAATTCAAATGGGTGGATGATAATGGAAAAGATACAGAGTATTTTTTTGAATTGCATATTCTTGAAGATGAAATCACTAAAGACGTTTCGTTATTAGTCATTGATTTTGCTCTAAATGATGAATTAGATGAAGCCAAACAATTGTGGGAAAATCAAATTTCAGATTTGAAACATCTTATAGGATCGGTATAATAAATTGTATTTTATAACTTATATTTGCCCTGAACAAAATTCAGGGCTTTTTTTATGATCAATTTTAACGGAGATAGTTGCGCACAAGAAAATATGTTAACTCAAAATCGTGCTTTTTTATACGGCGATGCGGTTTTTGAAACTGTAAAAATTGTAAAAGGGAAAATTCTATTTTTGGAAGACCACTATTTTAGATTGATGGCTTCTATGCGTATTCTTCGAATGGAAATTCCTATGAATTTTACCATGGAATATTTTGAAGAGCAACTACTATCTGTGGTAGAAAATAACGGCTATTCTACTTCGGCTCGTGCCCGAATTACAGTTTATCGTAATGATGGAGGTTATTATTTACCTACTACTAACGAAATCTCATTTTTAATTCATACAAGTCCTTTGGATAATCAATCTTTCGTTTTTGTAACTAAGGAATGTGAAGTAGATTTATATAAAGATTTCTATATTAGTAAACAATTACTATCGACTTTAAAAACCACTAATAAAGTTGTTCAGGTTACGGCCAGTATTTATGTCAATGAAAATGAATTAGACAATTGCATTATGCTAAATGATAGTAAAAATGTAGTTGAGGTTTTGCAAGGCAATATTTTTATGTTACAGGGGAATACGTTGATTACACCCCCCATTTCAGAAGGTTGTACTAATGGAGTTATGAGAAAGCAAGTGATTGCTTTGGCTAAAAAAATAGAAGGATTGGAAGTAATAGAAGAAATAATTTCTCCTTTTGATCTTCAAAAAGCAGATGAGTTGTTTTTTACTAACGTTATCAAAGGGATTCAGTCAATAACTAAGTACAGAAAAAAAGAATTTGTCACTACAACAGCGAATGCGTTAGTTCAAAAATTAAATGAATTAGTAGCGGAAAATTAATTCAAATATGGATTTTCGGGTGCATTTGACCAAATGAGATAATCTCCTCCTAACTCAATAATTTTTTCTTTCCAAAAATCAATAGTGGATTTACCAATAATTTTGTTTTCATAACTATTTGTTGTGACAATCCATGAATTGTGTTCCATCTCTGATTCCAATTGATCTTCTTCCCAACCGGTATAGCCAAGAAAAAAACGAATGTTATTCTTGTTGATTTTTCGTTGGTTAATCAATTCTTTTACGGATTCAAAGTCGCCACCCCAATAAATACCATTGGATATTTCTACGCTATTTGGAATTAATTTGGGAACATTATGAATGAAATACAGATTATCTTGTTCTACAGGCCCTCCGTTATATACCTTGAAAGATGCCTTTATGTCTGGAAGTAAATCATTAATAGAATATTTGAGCGGTTTATTGATGATAAACCCTACAGAGCCTTCTTGATTATGATCGGTTAATAAAATTACAGATCTATCAAAAGATGCGTCACCAATGATATAAGGATCGGCTATAAGAAGTTGTCCCTTTTTTAATTTTGCTGAAATCATGGCTTCAATTTTTATTAAAATTAACAATAAAAATCGTATGCGGTTAAATTTAATCGATAAAAGGTATAAAAAAACCTTCCAAAAGGAAGGTTTTTGTTATATCAGGAAAACTTTAATTAGTTTACAGCTCCTTCTAATTCAGCACCAGCTTTGAATTTTACTACATTTTTAGCAGCGATTTTGATAGTTTTTCCAGTTTGTGGATTTCTACCATCTCTTGCAGCTCTTTTAGAAACTGACCAAGATCCGAAACCTACTAAAGAAACTCTTCCACCTTTTTTCAAAGTCCCACCTACATTTCCTAAAAATGATTCTAAAGCTAATTTTGCAGCTGCTTTAGTAATTCCTGCGTCAGCAGCGATAGCGTCGATTAATTCTGATTTGTTCATAATAATTAGTTATTAATTGTTGGTTAAAAAAAAATTGTTAAACAAATTTAGCAGGAAATCCTTTCTGTGCAAGGAGAAAATACAAATTAGGGCTATTTTGTTAATAACTTGAGATTTTTGTTCATAAAGCAAGGGCTCTTTAGTCCGAAAACGTAATAAATACTCACTTTATTGAGTATTAATGGGCTCTGGCGTTTTCGGTAAATTGAATTCCATTTAATAATTCGGCAGTAGTCATCTTCTTTTTACCAGGAAACTGTAAACTTAAGATTTGAATGAATCCATCTTGCACAGCAATTTTCAGTTCTTTTTTGGTACAAACTAATTGGCCAATAGTCAAAGAATGTGATTCGTAAACGGTACTTGCTTCGTATATTTTGACGTTCCATTCTTCTCCTTTGTCACTAACAAAACACCACGCAGCTGGATAAGGACTTAAACCTCTTATAAGATTATGGATTGTTGAGGCTGGTTTTGTCCAATCAATTTTACAATTCTCTTTATTTAATTTGTAAGCCGTTTTAATATCAGCAGTTTCTTGTTGAATGGTCGTAGCTACATTTCCTTTTTCAAGCAATGATAAAGTTTGGATGACCGTTTCGCTACCCAATTGCATCAATCGGTCGTGCAATTCTCCTGCAGATTCGATTTTGCTAATAGGAGTTTCGGCATTCAATATCATGGCTCCTGTATCTATTTTATCATCAATAAAAAAGGTAGTTACACCCGTTTTGGTTTCTCCATTGATAATTGCCCAGTTGATGGGTGCTGCACCTCTGTAATTAGGTAGGAGTGAAGCGTGAAGATTGAACGTGCCAAGCGACGGCATTTCCCAGACTACCTTAGGTAGCATTCTAAAAGCAACCACTATTTGTAAATTGGCGTTTAATGCTTTCAATTCGGCTAAAAAACTTTCGTCTTTTAAATTAGTAGGTTGTAATAAAGGTAGCTCATGTGCCAAAGCATATTCTTTTACGGCGGAATATTTTATCTTTTGTCCGCGTCCTGCAGGTTTATCCGCAGCGGTAATTACTCCAACCACTTCGTATTTGTTTTGTAAAATAGTGTCTAAAATGCCCACGGCAAATTCGGGAGTACCCATAAAGACGATTCGTAATTTCTCCATTAGTGATGAATTGTATATTTGTTGTTCGCTTTAATGGCGATTTGTTCTTGTTCTAATAAATGTTGAAGCGCTTCGATAACGGCATTGGTATCGGTTTGGGTTTTTTCTTGAATTTCTCTTGACGTTAACTCTTCAGTTTGTAATAATGTAAGTATAGTATTAGAAAGAGTTTCGGTATTATTTGTTGCTTTCTTTTTGCTAATACAATACGAGCAAACCCCACAATCAGCATCCGATTTTTCGCCAAAATAAGCCAAAATTAATCGGTTTTTACAAGTTTGCTTCTCATTTACATAATGTACTACCGATTGTAATTGTTCCTTTTTTAATTGATTTTGTCTTTCTAAATATTTTGCTACCCGATTAATGGTTCGTTCGTCTTCGCGAATTTCGTTAAAGAGGATTGATGAATCATTGTTTTTTGAATGGTACTCAATTATGTCTTTTTCGTTTAATTTTTGTAAAACAGCCTGTACTTCACTCGATGTATGATTCGATTTTTTTGCAATAAAGTCTAAGTTAAAAGCGGTTTGCATTTCATAGATGCCAGGGTAGGTTCGTAAAATGGTTAGGATAATTTCCTCGTCATTGGGATTCAAACTGATGTAGCGAATAACTTCTTTAGAAGGAATCAAAAATTGCAAACTTATCTTTTCTGAAAATTCTTGCGACAAACTAATGATGACTTGTCGGTCTAAAAACTGAATAGCATTGTAGGTCTTTAGTGTCGGGAAGTTGTATTTTAAACAAAAATGATTCAGGTTGAAAGCAAATTGTTCGTCGATGCCTTCTCCATAAGCGATTTGAAAATAGTTACACAATTTGATGTACACCGCGTTTAAAAAAGGCTTGTCGGGTAAATTGGATAAAAACTGATTTTCGGCTTGTAAAACATCCGAAGGGCTTGTTAATAAAACAGCAAAAGCTTTTTCTCCATTACGTCCGGCACGACCTGATTCTTGGTAATAATTTTCGATATTATCAGGCAATTGAATATGTATAACCGTCTTTACATTGGCTTTGTCAATTCCCATTCCAAAAGCATTGGTAGCTACAATTACTTGCGCTTCTTCCTGCATCCACAACGCCATATTCTTGTCTTTTTCTTTTGGCGAAAGTCCACCATGATAGTAAGTCGCTTTAAATCCTAGCGCATGTAATTGATTGGATATATCAATACACGAACGTCGGTTACGAACATATATAATAGAAGGCTGCGGATTTTTTTTAAGGATTTGTTCTATTGTATAGAGTTTGTCCTCGGCTTCAATCACCATATAAGCAATATTCTCTCTTGCGAATGATTTTTGAAAAATAGATGGATTTTGTAATCCTGTTTCGGTGATAATATCTTCTTTGACTCTTGGAGTTGCTGTGGCTGTTAAGGCTAAAAAAGGGATTTTTTGAAAATGTTTTTTTAAATCGGAAATTTTTAAATAAGCCGGTCTAAAATCGTGTCCCCATTGTGAAACGCAATGTGCCTCATCAATAGCGATAAGATTGATAGGAAGATTTTTAATTCGGTCCAAAATCCAATCCGACTGCAAACGTTCTGGCGATAAATACAGGAATTTGTAATTACCAAATTGGCAATTGTCTAACAAATCAATCATTTCTTCAGAACGGATTCCGCCGGTTAAAGCAATAGCTTTGATATTGCGCGCTTGTAAATTGGCTACTTGGTCTTTCATCAAAGCGACTAAAGGAGAAATGACCAAACAGATTCCGTCTTTCATTAATGCAGGTACTTGAAAACAGATGGATTTTCCACCACCTGTTGGTAGAATAGCTAAGGTATCCTTGCCGCTAATAACAGAATCGATGATTTCGTTTTGTAGCGATCGGAACTGATCGTGTTTCCAATATTTCTGAAGAATAGCTAGTGCTGTTTGCATAGATTTCAGGGCGCTACGTTGGGTTTTCAATGCAAAAGGGAATCATTTTTACATTGTATTATTTTAGTTTGAAATTTTATCTAAGATAAAAAGAATTCTTTTATCAACACTATCTTTAGGAACCTCAATCAGTTCGTATCCGTATTTTTGATAGGTTTCTACTAAATGATTGTGAATCAATTGGGCTTGTTCGAAGTTTTCATAGCGTTCTTGGTCGCTTACATAAATGTCTTCCCAAGGAGGTAAAATAAATATTTTAGAATAAATATGTTCTTTACAAGCTGCATCAAAAAAAGGGGGATAGCTGTCGCCAATGTAGTGCATATAGGCTAAAACATCAGGTATGCCTCGATCTAAAAAAACAATATTGTGAGGTTCTTGGTGCGCGTCACGGAATTGTTTTTTTCTTCCTTCTAACAAGAGTTCGCTAAAAAGCAAAGGTTTCTCCAGGAACAATTGTTCAATTCCTTGTTTTTGTGCTTCGGCAGTAACTTGTCTAGAAATCTCAGGATAACAACAATAACCACTTTGGACTAATCCGTCAATGATCGTCGTCTTTCCTGTTCCGGGTCCGCCAATAATTACAATGATTTCTTTTTGCACTTTTTGTAAATAAGTCGCAAATTTACCTAAAGTAATTGGGATTTTAAAAATTAATCTATTCTATAATTATCATTCGTTTCAAAAAATAACTGGAAATTCTAAAATCTAAAATCAATACCTTATATTTGCGTTTATTTTAAGTTTACTAATGGATCAAGAGAAAGAAAACAAAACAGCTGAATTTTACGAAAGATTGAAGGTAGAGTTGGATATGAGTACTACTTGGCCTGCTCTATATCTATTTAAATTTATCGTTCCTTCGGTGTCTGATAATGTAGAGCGCGTAGAAAATGCTTTTGATTGTATGGGTGCTGTGATTAAAACTACGAAATCTAAAACAGGTAAATTTACTAGCGTGTCGGTAGATGTTCAAATGAAAGACGCGCAAGAAATAATTGATAAATACATCGAAGTTTCGGTAATAGAAGGTATCGTTTCCCTATAAAATATGAATTCAAAATATACCAAAGAAAATGCGAATGATGTGGTACACCATTTGGAATACAATGCGGAAAGATCCCATTTGATTATTCCAGAGTACGGTCGTCATTTGCAAAAACTAATTGATCAGGCTACAGTAATTGAAGATGCTGAAGAGCGAAACAAAGCCGCTAAATACATCATTCAAGTTATGGGGACGCTAAATCCACATCTACGAGATGTACCTGATTTTCAGCATAAATTATGGGATCAATTGTTTATTATGTCCGATTTCAAGTTGGATGTAGTGTCACCTTACCCTATACCTTCTCGAGAAGTATTGCAATTAAAACCAGATGTTTTGCAGTACCCACAAAACTTTCCAAAATACCGATATTATGGGAACAACATCAAGTATATGATTGATGTGGCTAACAAATGGGAAGAAGGAGAAATGAAAAATGCATTGGTAAAAGTGATTGCCAATCACATGAAAAAATCGTACCTGAGTTGGAATAAAGACACCGTAAAAGATGATGTTATTTTTGAGCATCTTTACGAATTGTCTGATGGTAAATTAAACTTATTACAAAGTACGGAGGAGTTATTAAACACTACTGATTTATTGCGAACTAATAAACGCGTATCGAATAAAATTTCGCCTGCGGGTCAGCCCAAAATTCAGGGCAACAAGAATAATAAACAAGGAAAACTAAAACCGTTTCTAAAAAATAAACAAAAATAAATGGGAATTTTCAAAATCGAAGGTGGCATTCGTCTAAAAGGAGAAATCACACCACAAGGAGCAAAAAATGAGGCTTTACAAATACTGTGTGCTATTTTATTGACCCCAGAAAAAGTAACTATTACTAATGTGCCAGACATTATTGATATCAATAAACTGATTACTTTATTAGGTAATTTAGGAGTTAAAATTCAAAAAAATGGACCTAATTCGTATACTTTTCAAGCCGATGAGGTAAATGTAAATTACCTTGAAACAGAAGCTTTCAAGAAAGAAGGTGGAGCGCTTCGTGGTTCTATTATGATTGTTGGACCGCTTTTGGCTCGTTTTGGTAAAGGATACATTCCAAAACCAGGTGGAGATAAAATTGGACGTAGAAGATTAGATACTCACTTTGAGGGATTTATTAATTTAGGTGCCAAATTTAGATATAATAAAGAAGACCATTTCTATGGAGTAGAAACTCCTGCTGAAGGCTTACAAGGTGCGCATATGTTATTGGATGAAGCTTCAGTAACGGGTACTGCTAATATTGTTATGGCTGCCGTTTTAGCAAAGGGGATGACTACCATTTACAATGCTGCTTGCGAACCGTATTTACAACAGTTATGTAAAATGTTGAATTCTATGGGCGCTAAAATTACAGGAGTAGGATCGAACCTACTAACTATTGAAGGTGTGGAAAGGTTAGGTGGTTGTAAGCATAGAATTCTTCCTGATATGATTGAAATTGGAAGTTGGATTGGTTTGGCAGCAATGACTCAATCAGAAATTACAATTAAAGACGTAAGTTGGGATAATCTAGGTGTTATTCCAAATGTGTTTAGAAAACTAGGAATCACCTTAGAAAAACGAGGGGATGATATTTATATCCCATCTCATGTGGATGGATATGAAGTTAAAACGGATATTGATGGTTCGATATTAACTATTGCAGATGCTCCTTGGCCAGGATTTACTCCAGATTTATTGAGTATTGTATTAGTTGTAGCAACTCAGGCTAAAGGAGATGTTTTGATTCATCAAAAAATGTTTGAAAGCCGTTTGTTTTTTGTGGACAAATTGATTGATATGGGGGCCAAAATTATGTTGTGTGATCCGCACAGAGCAGTAGTTATTGGTCATGATTTCAAATCACAATTGAAAGCTACTACGATGTCGTCTCCAGATATTCGTGCGGGAATCTCATTATTGATTGCTGCGCTTTCAGCTAAAGGAACAAGTACGATTCAAAATATCGATCAAATTGACAGAGGGTATGAGCGTATCGATGAACGTTTAAGAGCTATTGGTGCCAAAATTGTTCGTGCTTAAATAATAAATCAATCAAATAGTAAATATCGTTTAGAGCCATTTTTATAGCAAAATCTCTAAACGATATTTTAATTTATGAAACGTCATACTATGCCAAAAGTAGAAGCGGCTATAAAGGCTACTTATTTCAGTATTATTGGGAATACGGTTCTGGCTATTATAAAAGGATTAGCTGGTTTTTTTGGGAATTCGTATGCCCTTATTGCAGATGCAATCGAATCTACCACCGATATTTTTGCCTCTTTTTTGGTTTTATTTGGAATTAAGTATTCCAATAAGCCCGCCGATGAAAATCATCCCTACGGACATGGAAGAGCGGAACCTTTGATTACTTTCTTAGTAGTTGGTTTCTTAATTACTTCGGCAACCATTATTGCGTATGAAAGTATTCTCAATATCAGTACTCCACACGATCTGCCTAAATCATGGACTTTATATGTTTTAGGAACGATTATCCTTTGGAAAGAATACTCTTTTCAATTGGTTATGAAAAGAAGTAAAGAAACGAACAGCTCTTCTTTAAAAGCCGATGCTTGGCACCATCGAAGTGATGCGATAACTTCAGTTGCTGCTTTTATTGGGATTTCGATTGCGCTATTCTTGGGGAAAGGATATGAATCGGCAGATGATTGGGCTGCGTTATTTGCGTCGGCATTTATTTTGTACAATAGTTATCTCATTTTTAGACCTGCTTTGGGTGAAATCATGGATGAGCATTTATATGATGATTTGATTGAAAATATCAGAATAGTGTCTAGAAGTGTGGACGGAATTATTGATACTGAGAAATGTTTTATTCGTAAATCAGGTATGAAATACCATGTCGATTTGCACGCCACCGTTAAGGCGACAATTTCAGTAAAAGAAGGTCATGATTTAGCGCATCAATTGAAAGATACTCTACGAGCTGAAATTCCAGAATTAGGGCATGTATTAATTCATGTCGAACCAGATGATTCGATATAAAAAGAAAGGCGTTGCATTACAACGCCTTTCTTTTTATATGAATTTATTTTTTACAAAAACGATTGTATTGCCAAGTCATAACTTTTAAGGCCAAATCCTAAAATAACTCCTTTGGCATTTCCTGAAATATACGATTGGTGACGGAATTCTTCTCTGCCAAAAGTATTCGAAATATGTACTTCTATAACAGGAGTTGTTATTGCTTTGATCGCATCGCCAATACCAATAGAAGTGTGAGTATACGCACCTGCATTTAGTATAATTCCATCATACGAAAAACCAACTTCTTGAATTTTTCCAATTAACTCTCCTTCAATATTACTTTGGAAATAGTGGAATTCAATAGTAGAAAATTTTGATTTTAAGAGGTCAAAGTAATCTTCAAAAGTTTGGCTTCCATACACTTCAGGTTCGCGTTTTCCTAAAAGGTTCAAGTTGGGTCCGTTGATGATGCAAATTTTCATAAAATTATATTTTTGTAAAAATAAAAAAACCGTTCCAATAAAAGAACGGTTGTTATAAAATAGTTCCTTTTCTTTTAGAAGAAGAAACCTGCGGATACTTGTAGCACAGAGTTTTTAACTTTAGCTTCAGGTGAAATTTCGCTTAGACCAACCATATATCGTCCTTGTAAAAACAATCCTTTAGTGATATGGATACTTAAACCTCCACCAGCACCAAAATCTATGTTTTTTTGGTCATTTATTGAAACCTCATTTCTTTTACTCATTAGAAATGACGCTTGTGGTCCAAAGTCCAGACTAAAGGTGTTATTTAAATTAATTTTAGCCATTAATGGAATGCTTATGTAACCAACATCATTGGTAAAATCGTTTACAACTCCTATTGCGTCGTATTTAGCTCCTTGAGTTGAGTATAAAACTTCAGGTTGTATAGAAAATCGTTCTCCTAGTTTCACCTCCGCTAATAGTCCAATGTGGTAATTAGTAATTGCATCCGTTTTATAATTAGTGCTATTAACGGTAATTGTAGTCCCGTTTTGGTTAGCATAGTTGATACCGCCTTTTAAACCTAGTTTAAAAATTTGTGCTTGAGTAGTAATCGAAGCAGCAAGAATAAGGCAGATTGTAATAAGATTTCTTTTCATAATTATTGTTTTAATGTTGGGTTTTAATATAAAACTTTAGTTTGGGATATTTATTATATAAGCACTAAGATATAATTTCTGGGTGTAAATGTAATCATAATTGGTTAATATAGTTGTCTGTTTTTGTTGTTGGTCGTGTTTAAATGATACTCACCGAGTTTATTGATTGAAGGTTATTTAAAAAATATAATTTGGCATATATTAATTTTAAATAATTAAAATCATGAAGAAAATTATTCTAACATTGACAACTATTCTTGCATCAGTTTTCTGTAATGCTCAAAATTCCAAAGGAGCTACCAATGGAAGTCAAACGTCTGAAGGCAAATGGTTAATTGAAGCCAATACTAATTTTGGAACTCCTGTTGGATCTAACACGAGCTTCAGTTATGCATCAACTGATGGGGATTCTATTTATAATTTTGGAGCAGAGGCCGGTTATTTTGTTATTGATGATTTGGCAATAAAGTTAGGTTTAGGTTATGGAGGGGTAAAAACTGATTTGTTTGACACTAACGTTTTTTCCTATAAAATTGGTGCAAAATATTACATAGTTAGCCAATTTCCTATTCAAGTGGACTATTCTGGTGCCTCAATAAAAGATGCTAACGAAAATCCATCGTATTTAGGAATGCAAGCTGGATATGCTTGGTTCTTAGGAGATAATGTGAGTATTGAGCCAGGTCTTCGCTATAATTTGAGTTTGAATCAAAACTATTCTATAGCAGATACTTTTCAGTTGAATATTGGTTTCGCTTTACATTTTTAAAACGCTCCCCCAATATATTGAAAAACCACGTTGAATAACGTGGTTTTTTATTGTCCAAAAATTACGTTTCTTTGTTAAGTGAATTGGACTACTTTCATTAAAAATTACCAGTCGTATTTGAGAATCGAGAGAGGATTGTCAAAGAATACCATCGAAAATTATTCTTTTGATGTGGAGCGATTGTGTCTTTTTTTAGATAAAAATCAAATTCAAGTTTCGCCAGTAAAAATTACAGAGGAAACGATTCAACAATTTATTTATAGTGTGTCAAAGCAAGTGAACGCTCGTTCGCAAGCTCGAATTATTTCGGGTTTAAAAAGCTTTTTTAATTATTTAGTTTTCGAAGATTACCGTACGGACAATCCTTTAGAATTAATAGAAACGCCAAAGACGGGAAGGAAATTACCTGATACACTTTCGGTAGCAGAAATAGATACTTTAATTAATGCTATAGATTTGTCTTCTAATGAAGGAGAACGAAATCGAGCCATTTTGGAAACGTTGTATGGCTGTGGTCTTCGTGTTTCGGAATTGGTGAGTTTAAAAATATCGGATTTATTCTTTGATGAAGGGTTCGTAAAAATAACAGGTAAGGGAAATAAACAGCGATTCGTTCCCATTGGAAATCTTACTCAAAAATACATCGAATTGTATAAGGAATCCGTTCGAAATCATGTCCCTATTAAAAAAGGTTTTGAAGATATGCTCTTTCTTAATCGAAGAGGGAGTCAGCTTACTCGGGCTATGATTTTCACTATTATTAAAGATTTGGCTGCCAAAATCAATTTAAACAAAACAATTAGCCCACATACCTTACGCCATTCCTTTGCAACTCATCTTTTGGAAAATGGAGCCGACTTGCGCTCTATCCAATTGATGTTAGGACACGAATCGATTACGACTACTGAAATATACGTGCATTTGGATAGAAAGTTCTTGACAGAAGTGATGAATACATACCATCCCAGAAAGGATTAAAAAAAGTCCAAACTTCACTATTGAAATTTGGACTTTTTATTTATGGAAATAGAGTGAATTATTTAGCGATATTTACCGCTCTAGTTTCTCTAATTACAGTTACTTTAACTTGACCTGGATACGTCATTTCAGTTTGGATTTTTTGTGAAATTTCGAATGATAAGTTCGATGCTTTATCATCTGAAACTTTTTCACTTTCTACAATTACACGTAATTCTCTACCCGCTTGAATTGCGTAAGCACTTTTTACTCCGCCAAATCCGTAAGCTACTTCTTCTAGATCTTTCAAACGTTGGATGTAAGAATCCAATACTTGTCTTCTTGCTCCTGGTCTTGCTCCTGAAATAGCATCACACACTTGGATAATTGGAGACAATAATGATTTCATTTCGATCTCGTCGTGGTGAGCTCCAATAGCGTTGCAAACTTCTTCTTTTTCACCGTATTTCTCCGCCCATTGCATACCTAATAAGGCGTGTGGTAAATCACTTTCTGTATCTGGCACTTTACCAATATCGTGTAATAAACCAGCTCTCTTCGCTAATTTAACATTCAATCCTAATTCGGCAGCCATAATACCACAAAGCTTAGATACTTCACGAGAGTGTTGCAATAAGTTTTGTCCGTAAGATGAACGGTATTTCATTCTACCTACTACTTTAATCAATTCAGGGTGTAATCCGTGGATACCTAAATCAATTACGGTACGTTTACCAACTTCAATAATTTCATCGTCAATTTGTTTAGCAGTTTTTGCAACCACTTCTTCGATACGTGCTGGGTGAATACGTCCGTCTGTTACTAATTTGTGTAATGACAAACGCGCAATTTCTCTACGTACTGGATCAAAACAAGAAAGGATAATCGCTTCTGGTGTGTCATCTACTATAATTTCAACTCCAGTAGCCGCTTCTAATGCACGTATGTTACGTCCTTCACGTCCAATAATTCTTCCTTTTACATCATCCGATTCAATGTTGAAAACAGATACGCAATTCTCTACTGCTTCTTCCGTACCTACTCTTTGAATAGTGTTGATAATGATTTTCTTTGCTTCTTGTTGTGCAGTCAATTTAGCCTCTTCAATAGTATCTTGAATTTGAGACATGGCTTGTGTTTTAGCTTCTGCTTTTAGGCCTTCAATTAATTGCTCTCTAGCTTCGTCAGCAGATAAACCAGAAATGACTTCCAATTGTTGTAATTGGCTTTTGTGCATTTTTTCAACCTCAGCCTGTTTCTTCTCTAAAACTTCGATTTTAGAAGTGTATTCAACCGTTTTAGCTTCGTAATCGTCGTTTACTTTTTTGGCTTTAGCCAATTCGTTAGAAACCTGAGATTCTTTATCGCGAACTCTTTTTTCTACTTCAGCTACTTTTTTATCACGAGCTAAAATAACTTGTTCGTGTTCTGATTTCAATTCGATAAATTTTTCTTTTGCTTGAAGAATTTTATCTTTTTTGATGTTTTCGGCTTCAAAATTAGCATCCTTTAAAATAGAAGCGGCTTCTTTTTTTGCGTTTTTGATGAGGTTCGAAATATTGCTTTTTTCGATGATTTTAGCGATTGTAAAACCAGCTGCAACACCTATAATTCCAGTAATAATGATTGTTACTATGTTGTCCATGTTAATTAAAAATTTATATATAAAAAAAGCCTACATTAGGTGCTTGTATAAACTCGAAAAGACAAGTTTTGAGCTAACTCACTGTTCAAGCTTCCTTACCAAAGTAAGGCGTGCTATAGTAGTGACGATTCGCTCATTCTAAATTGTTAGTGTTGAGTTTACCAAATTGAACTAATGTAGGCAGTATCTTAGTCTATGTTAAGAACGTATTATTTATTGAGATATTGATCTAATATCGAATTGATTTTATTCAATCTTTCGATGGTTTCAACTCCATCAATTGCGTTATCGATTTGTTTTTGTTCTACTTGAGAAGCAAATTGTAAAGCGCACATGGCTAGTACATCTTGCTTGTCACGAACAGCATAATTTTCTTCAAACTGCTTAATCATAGTATCAATTTTTTTAGAAGCACTACGAAGTCCTTCTTCTTGTGATGGGTCTACCGTTAACGGATACACTCGATCTGCGATTGATATTTTTATTTTAAGCTTTTCGTCCATATTTTTTTAATCTGATAGCTGAGCTATGCAGTAATCAATTTCGCGAATTAATGAATTTATTTTAAGCTTAGTATCTCTTTTGTTTTCTTCACTGCCAAGTAATGAGTTAGCAATTTTTAGAGCTTCATACTCTTTTTTCAAAGTGTCAATCTCACGGGATTGATTGTGTATGATAGTTGCGGTATTGGTCAATTCTGTCTTTAAATCTTGATTGATTTTCTCTAAACTAGCCATTCTAGTGAAAAGTTTTTCAATCTTATTTTCAAGAGTATCAATTATTTCCGCAATTACACTCATTCTTATTCCAATTCATTACTTAATCTTACAAAGTTAGTATTCCTTTTTATTAATACAATATTTTATTTGCTTTTTTATTTAAAATTTAGTAATTTATTATCAAACAAAGGGTTATGGTTTTTCAGTCTAATTCTGATTTTATTTATGCATTTGTTTTTTTATCTTAGCCAAAATCAAATTTTATGAGATTCTTTCTTTTTTATTTGTTGTGTTGTAGTACTCTTATGGCTCAAAATAATTTTCCTAAAGAGTATTTCAGCCCTCCTTTGGATATCCCAATGCAATTGTCAGGTAATTTTGGAGAATTGCGTCCGAATCATTTTCATGCAGGGTTTGATTTTAAAACCCAACAGAAAGAAGGTTTAAAAGTATATGCTGCTGCTGAAGGGTATGTGTCTAGAATTAAAATTTCAACTTTCGGAAATGGAAAAACTATTTACATTACGCATCCTAACGGTTATACTTCGGTCTATGCACATTTGCAAAAAGCAGTAGGGCCAATTCAAGATTTTATAACGAAAACACATTATAAAGAACAGGCTTTTGAAATTGAAATGTACTTAAAGCCGGGAGAAATTCCAATCAAAAAAGGAGAGTGGATTGCCATTTCAGGGAATACAGGTGCTTCAGAAGGACCTCATTTGCACTTTGAAATTCGCGATTCTAAAACAGAGTATATCATCAATCCGATGCTTTTTGGATTTGATTCAGGTTTTAAAGACACTAAAAAACCTTCGATTTCAGGTTTGTATGTATATCCTTTGACTCCAAAATCAACGGTAAATAAATCGCAACGACCTATTTTGTTGAATTATTCGTTACAAAAAGATGGGACTTTTTTGGCCGATAAAGTGGTGGCAAATGGTGAAATTGGCTTCGGAATTATTGCAGATGATTACGATGATGTGTCGTTTAATAAAAACGGAGTGTATAGTGTTCATTCGTTTTTGAATGGCCAACCTCGTTTTGGATATCAGTTTGATACGTATTCGTTTGACGATATGCGTTATGTGAATGCATTAATTGATTACGCTAAATACAAAAAGACAAAACAAAGAGTTCAAAAGTTATTTATGAAAAATAAATATGGTTTGGCTTTTATTAAGACAGATGAGGCAAAAGGACAAATAACTCCAATCCCTAATTTGGACGAAGTATATCGTATTGAAGTGGCTGATTTTTTTGGCAACCAAACAGCAATTACAGTGCCTATTCAGTTTGATGCTAGTGCAGCTGTAATTCCGGCAGAATCTAAAGTTTCGAACTATTTCATTAAGGCAAATAAGGATAATATGTTTGAAAAAGAAAATGCCTCTGTATTTTTCCCTGCAGGAACATTTTATGATGATTTTCCTTTAAATTTTGAGGTGAAAAATAAGGTACTGTACTTACATGACGATACCGTTCCAGCTCATGCTAATTTTACTATTACAATGTCAGATAGTAAAATGTCAAAAGAACAACAAGAAAAAACATTCATTGCAAGAGTAGAAGGAGATCAAATAAGTTATAACTCAACCTACAGGAAAGATAGTGTTTTTAGTGCCAAGGTGAAGATTTTAGGAAAGTACAAATTAGTTACTGATACCCTAGCGCCTACCGTTATTATCACCAAACCTATTGAAGGAAAGTGGGTAAGTCAAGATACAATACAATTGCAAATTTCGGATTCGGGTTCTGGAATTAAGACGTATAATGGGTATTTGAACGGCAAATGGGTTTTGTTTGAATACGATAATAAAACCGATAGCATTACGCATTATTTTAATGATGATTTGGTTCTAAATGGGGCTAATGAGTTGAAAGTAATTGTAACGGATGCTATGGGAAATTCTACTACCTTTGAAACTCGATTTTTTCGAAGTCTAAAAAAATAAAAATCACTTGAAAAGTATCCAAAAAGTTATTGTTCAGCTTCTTTTTTTCGGAATGGGATTTTCGTCTTTGGCTCAGAATGCCAGGTTGAGAGGAATTATTTTAGACGAAAATAAACATGCAGTGGCTTATGTTTCGGTTGCTTGTGGTTCAGTAGGAACTCAATCCAATTTGAATGGTTTTTACGAACTATCTATTCCTTCTAATAAAAAAGTGACAGTTGTTTTTTCACATGTCGCTTTAAAAACGTCTTCAATTGTGTTGTTTTTGAAATCCAATGAAAATTTTGAATTCAATCCGGTGATGAATACCCGCCAAGAACAAATGGGTGAAGTAGTTGTGACGGCTAAGGATAACAAACGAATTCAAGGGATTACCTCAATTACACCTGAAGTATTACGTAAAATTCCAGGTGCTAATGCAGGAGTTGAAAATATTTTAAAAACCTTAGCAGGAGTCAATTCCAATAGTGAATTGAGTACGCAATATGCTGTTCGCGGTGGAAATTATGATGAGAATTTGGTCTATGTTAACGAAATTGAAGTCTATCGTCCTTTTTTAATTCGTTCAGGACAGCAAGAAGGATTGAGTTTTACGAATACCGATTTGGTTCAAAATGTAGATTTTTCTGCGGGAGGATTTCAAGCCAAATACGGAGATAAATTGTCTTCGGTTTTGGATATTACCTACCGAAAACCAACTGCTTTCGGAGCCAATTTCGAAGGAAGTTTTCTGGGTGGCAGTATGGCTTTTGATGCCATTTCCAAAAATAAAAAATGGTCTGCCGTTACAGGGGTGCGTTACCGAAATAATAGTCTTTTGGTGAAAAGTCAAGAAACTCAAACGAATTACACACCTACCTTTGCCGATATTCAAACCAATATTAATTATCAGGCTTCCGCCAAATGGCAATGGAGTTTTTTAGGTAACATATCGAAAAACAACTACCAATACCAGCCTTTGACCCGCCAAACTAATTTTGGAACGTTAGACCAACCGATGGCGCTTTTGGTATATTATGAAGGGCAAGAAAAAGATCAGTATGCTACTTATTTTGGAGCTTTAAAAACCACTTTTAGACCGAACGACAATTTTAATTTGAAATTTATTGGTTCATTGTATCATACAACTGAACAAGAGAATTTTGATATTTTGGCACAATACCGTTTGGGTGAAGTGGATGCCAATGTTGCCTCTGAAACTTACGGAAAGGTATCCTATACCCAAGGTATCGGTTCGCAGTTGAATCACGCCCGAAATAATCTGGATGCTTTAATTGCCAATATCGAATTGAAAGGGTTTCACGATTGGAAGAAAAGCCAATTGGATTGGGGTGTTAAATACACTCGCGAATCTATTCGAGATCGAGTAGTGGAGTGGGAGGTAATCGACTCGGCTGGGTTTTCTATTCCGCCACCTATTGTCTTACCTCAAAAAAACGAGCCGTATTCGGTTTATACTGGCCCACTTGTTCCGTATCAAAATGTGCGTGCGACTAATTTTACTACCATTAATAGATTTTCGGGTTTTGTTCAATGGAATTCAAAAAGTACCATAGGAGCGACTAAGGTGTGGTACAATGCAGGATTGCGTTTTCATACTTGGGAAGTGTCAGGAACTAACGAATTAGGTAAATCGCAGTTCGTTTGGAGTCCGCGTGCGCAAATTTCCATTCAACCCAATTGGGAAAAAGATATGGTGTTCCGACTTTCAAGCGGACTGTACTACCAGCCTCCTTTTTATAGAGAATTGCGTGGTACCGATGGCGCAGTACAACCGAATGTAAAAGCACAGCAATCTTTTCATTTAGTTTTGGCAAATGATTACAATTTTAAGATGTGGAATCGTCCCTTTAAATTGCTTTCTGAACTCTATTATAAATCCATGTCGGATGTGAATACGTATACGATTGATAATGTCCGGATTCGGTATGCAGCGAATAATTTGGCGAAAGCCTATGCTCAGGGATTCGATATTCGTTTGAATGGAGAATTTGTGCCTGGGGCAGAATCATGGTTTAGTTTTGGCTATTTGAAAACAGAAGAGAACAGCGAAAATAAAGGCTATATCGCTCGACCAACGGATCAACTATTGAAATTCGGATTGTTATTTCAAGATTATATGCCCACTATTCCCAGTATGAAAGTGTATTTGAATTTAGTCTATAATACAGGATTGCCAGGAGGTTCTCCTTCCTATGCCGACCCGTATTTTTACCAAAATAGATTACGAGATTATCGACGTGCCGATGTTGGATTTTCTAAAATTTTGATTGGCAATAAAAATAATTCAATTAAAAATAATTGGTTGGGAAATTTCAAAGAATTGGCTGTGGGTGTAGAGCTATTTAATCTTTTTAATAATCAAAATGCTATTACCAATACTTGGGTTCGCGATGTGTATTCCAAAAATCAATACGCTATTCCGAATTATATGACTACACGCGTATTTAATATTAAATTGACGACTAAGTTGTAGCCTGAATTAAATTAGGATATCGCTTTCTAAATCCGATTTTTCAATTTCAATATCAAAACCTAATTTGGAAACCAATTGGATCACTAAGTTTTTGTACCAGTTTTCTGATTTAGGGTGAATGTAGATTTTATCAATCAGTTGGCTGATATCCACATTGATTTTAATGCCATCATTGATGTTGATTTTAGTATCAGAAGTGTCAGAGATGATACGGACTTCACGTTCGTATTGAAAACTTTTTCGTTTGAATAAAAAGGGGAAAAACATATCGTCAAACGGAATGTATTCTTTTTTGTAATCAATATAATTGACTTGCCCGATGTATTGCTTTAAGTTTTTTTCGGGTTCCAATGCTTTTTGCAATCGTCCAATAGTAGATTGTATAGCCAAACCTTCGCTATTTTGTGTAAAAATTTGCCACATAGCAAACGATTCGTATTCGTTGATGTGCCAACTGCTGATAGCTACTTTTTCGCGATGGGTTTTGTAGTAATTTAAAAACTCAGGATTGTTAATCGCTAATTTTTTAATCTCTTCATAAGTAGGTTCGCTAAAAGTACCTTCGTATTGATCTTCAAATTTATCGGAACGCGACATGAATAATTTTTGTGACAGCAGCAAATCCAAGAATTTAGACAAATCCAAGTATTTCCAAACGATAGTATCTGGATCTTCAGGGAGTTTGATATTTGGATTGTTGAGGTACATGTTTATTCTAGCGATTGCATACTAACGAGCTTATTGTACGTTCCGTTCAAGGCAATTAATTCTTCGTGTGTGCCTTGTTCTACAATTCTACCTTTTTGCATTACCACAATTTTGTTGGCTTTTTGGATGGTAGAAAGACGGTGAGCAATCACAATCGAAGTTCGGTTTTGCATCATGTTTTCGAGAGCTACTTGTACAAATTTTTCACTTTCGGTATCCAATGCCGAAGTGGCTTCGTCCAAAATCATAATCGGTGGGTTTTTCAACACCGCTCGTGCAATCGAAAGACGTTGTTTTTGACCACCGGATAATTTATTTCCGCTATCGCCAATATTGGTATGAATGCCGTTGGGTAACTCTTTTACAAATTCGTAAGCATTGGCAATTTTAAGTGCTTCGACAATTTCTTCATCGGTAGCATCTTCTTTGCCTAAAGCGATATTAGCTCTGATGCTATCATTAAATAAGATACTATCCTGAGTAACCAATCCGATTAATCCTCGAAGCGACTGTAAATTCAATTGTTTAATATCAGTTCCGTCAATTTGGATGGTACCTTCGTTTACATCATAAAAACGAGTTAGTAAATTAGCAATCGTACTTTTTCCGCTGCCGGATTGACCTACTAGCGCTACGGTTTGTCCTTTGACTACTTCCAAAGAAAAATCTTTTAATACATTTTCGTCTTCGTATTTGAAGTTGATGTTGGCGATTTCAATTTTAGAATCGAAGGTCTCTTTTACAACGGCTTCGTTATGATTGGTAATTGCATTGTCAATTTCCAATACTTCAAAAACACGTTTAGCAGCAGCTAATCCATTTTTTACTGCATAAGACGCTTTGGAAATGTTTTTTGCAGGAGTCAAGATGTTGTAAGAAAGTAGCATGTATACTAAGAACAAAGAACCTTCTAATGTTTTGTCAACTAGAACTAAGTTACCACCGTACCATAATAGAGTAGCAATGGTTACAATTCCCATGAACTCACTCATGGGTGAAGCCAAGTTATTTTTGTTACCTATGCTGTTGGAAAGTTTTAGTAATCTATTGATAGAATCATCAAAACGTTTTTTGAATTGACTCTCGGCATTGTAGCTTTTAACGACTTTCAGTCCGCCTAAACTTTCTTCGACCAATGAAATGAAATAACCACTTTCTTGTTGCGCGCGCGTAGATTTTGATTTTAAACTTTTTCCAATTTTTGAAATAATGAATCCCGAAACAGGAATAAATACAAAAACAAATAGCGTTAGATTTACGCTAATATTGAGCATGGCAATTATGGTAAACACAATTGTTAAAGGCTCTTTTACAATGAGTTCTAAAATGGAAAAAAAGGAGTTTTGTACCTCATTTACATCCCCAAGCATACGTGCCATGATATCGCCTTTTCTTTTTTCAGAATAGTAGGAGATAGGCAAGTCGATGATTTTGTAGTACATCTTTTGTCTTAAATCGCGCAACACCCCATTTTTTAGATGAGTAATATGATAAGAAGCGAGATAATTGAAAAGGTTTTTCAATAAAAAGGTTACAATAACCAAAACGACAGCCAGCAACAAGGCAAACTGAGGTCCTTGCTTTTGGTTCAAATCGGATATAGTGAAGAACAACCAATCTTTTCCGAATTGTCCTATGTCTTGAATTCCTGTATAAGTAGGTTCTGTACTAACAGCAGCACTTTTTTTGAACAACACCTCTAACAACGGAAACATCGTTATCATAGAGAGCGTACTAAATAAAGCATACAAAATGTTATAAATCACATTCCAGATGATATGCGATTTATAAGGTTTGGTATAAGGAATTAATTTGGTTAGATTTTGATCCATTTAGTTCAACTGCATTGCTGCGATTATATTTTTAATTTTTTGATCTAGTTCAGCTTCTACTGCTTTGAAATTTTCGACTTTATCCAAAGTGGTATTGACACTAAAGTAGAATTTTATTTTTGGTTCTGTTCCACTTGGACGGGCACAAATTTTAGAGCCGTCTTCTAAATAGTAGATTAACACATTCGATTTTGGAATTGCAATTGGCTCGATTTCGTTAGTGATTCGGTTTAATGAAGTTGAATTTTCATAATCATCGATACCTACTACACGTTGTCCATTGATCTCATCTACAGGATTTTCGCGCAAGTCAATCATCATTTGGTTGATTTCGGCTAAACCATCAATTCCTTTTTTGGTTAACGAAATTAAATGCTCTTTGTAGCAACCAAAGTCAACATACAAATTCAATAATTCTTGATAAAGCGAACTTCCTGAGGCTTTTGCCAAAGCAGCAATTTCGCAAACCAAAAGTGAAGCGCCTACTGCATCTTTATCACGAACTGCATCGCCTACCATAAACCCGAAACTTTCTTCTCCACCACCAATGAATTTCTGGTTAGGGAAGTCTTTAATCATTTTAGCAATCCATTTGAAACCAGTCAAACCTACTTTGCACTCAATTCCATAAGCGGATGCTAATTCGAGCATCATAGGAGTAGAAACAATAGTCGAACCTACGAATTCAGTTCCTGTAATCTTATCGGCGCGTTTCCATTGTTCCAATAAAAATGCCGTCATGATAATCATTGTTTGATTACCATTCAATAATATCATTTTACCTTCAGTATTTCTAACAGCTACTCCTAAACGATCTGAATCAGGGTCAGTTCCAATTACAATATCTGCCTGAGTAGCCTCTGCTAATTGCATTGCCATTGTCAACGCCTCAGGTTCTTCTGGGTTGGGAGATTTTACGGTTGGAAAATCACCATTAGGTTCTGCTTGTTCTTTTACAATATTTACTTGTGTGTATCCGGCTTGTGCCAAAACGGTTGGAATCGATTTGATCGAAGTACCGTGCAATGAGGTGTACACGATTTTTAAATTTTCTTTGGCAACCGCAGGTGTTGTTTTAAAACTGGCGTTTTCAATAGTCGATTGATGAAAAGCAGCATCGACTTCTTCGCCTATATATTGAATTAAGCTTTGGTTCGCTTCAAATTTAATTTCGTCATAATTCAACGCTTCAATTAACTGGATAATTTCGCCGTCTTGTGGTGGTACTAATTGTCCGCCATCTTGCCAATATACTTTGTATCCGTTGTATTCCGGTGGATTGTGAGAAGCAGTTAACACAATTCCTGCGTGACAATTTAAGTGTTTTACTGTGAATGATAATTCAGGAGTTGTGCGTAATTCTGAAAATAAGAATACTTGAATTCCATTGGCAGAAAATACATCAGCCACCACTTTGGCTAAAGTATCGCTGTTGTGACGGCAATCGTAAGCAATAGCTACACGTAAATTTTCGCCAGGAAATACTTTTTTCAAATAATTAGACAAACCTTGAGTGTTCTTTCCTAAAGTGTATTGGTTAATACGGTTAGTTCCTACACCCATAACACCACGCATTCCGCCTGTTCCAAATTCTAAATTCTTATAGAAACTTTCTTCTAACTCCTTTGGAGCTGAGGTCATCATTTCTCGGATAGTGCTTTGAGTTGCTGAGTCAAAATTTGGCGAAAGCCATTCGTTTACTTTGTCTAAAATAGTTTGTTTAATTTCCATTTTGTCTATTATTTGGTATAACCAATCTTTTTTCGTTCTTGTTGCATTTGATTTTGTTGCTTGGAATCCATCAAATGATTTAATGCTTTATAAATATCTGGACCCGAGCCTTAAGGCGAACAGTCGTAGCAAATTGTTGTTCAATTTCCGTTACTCTTTTTGTTAATTCTTCATACGTTAGTGCGAATTTTCGAAGTGAAACAAAACTTCGCATGATGGCAATGTTAATCTCAATAGCTCTTTCATTATTCAATACGCTTGAAAGCATAGCGACACCTTGCTCTGTAAAAACGAAGGGTAAATATTTTGAATGTTGGCCTCTTCCGACTTTTAAGGTCACAATTTGTGACCTTAAAGAAATCCATTCTTCTTCGGTTAATTCAAACATAAAATCCTCAGGAAATCTATTGCTATTCCTTCGTACCGCTTGTTTTAAAACTTTAGTACTCGTTTCGTACAATTCAGCTAAATCAAAATCAAATAGTACTTTGTGACCTCTAATTTCGATAATTTTTTGGGTAATGATTTGGGATTTGGGCATGGTTTACTCTTATAAAAAATTTAGTTCACTTGCGACTTTATAACGTCCTTCATTGCTTTTGGTTCGTAAAATAATTTCGCCTAAAAAGCCAGCAAGGAATAATTGTGTACCAATAATCATAGTAGTCAACGCGATATAAAACAGGGGATTTTCAGTTACCAACATAGGATGAAAACCAGCATACAAACGGTATAATTTGATACCAATGATTAATCCAGTAGACAAAAACCCGATGATGAACATCAATACACCTGCCGCACCAAAAAAGTGCATAGGGCGTTTTCCGTAACGAGATAAAAACCAAATCGTAATTAAATCCAAGAATCCATTAATGAATCGGCTCATGCCAAATTTAGATTCGCCGTATTTTCTGGCTTGGTGTTGTACTACTTTTTCGCCAATTTTATTGAAACCTGCATTTTTAGCTAAAACAGGTATGTAGCGATGCATTTCGCCCGAAACTTCCACGTTTTTCACCACCACATTTTTGTAGGCTTTTAGACCGCAATTAAAATCATTCAAATACACGCCTGAAGTTTTTCGGGCGGCCCAGTTGAATAATTTGGATGGTAAATTTTTAGCCATTACCGAATCGTAGCGCTTCTTTTTCCAACCTGAAACCAAATCAAAATTACCATTGGTAATCATATCATACAATCCTGGAATTTCTTCTGGGCTGTCTTGTAAATCAGCATCCATAGTAATAATAACATCGCCTTGGGCTTTGGCAAAACCAGCATGCAAGGCTTGCGATTTACCGAAGTTTTTCATGAAACGAATGCCCTTTACGTGTGGATTTTCGTGAGCAAATTGTTCAATACACTGCCAAGAATTATCGGTACTTCCATCGTCAAGAAAGATAATTTCGTAAGTGTAATTGTGCGTTTGCATCACTTTGATAATCCAAGCGTACAATTCGTTCAGTGATTCCTCTTCGTTCAGAAGCGGGATAAGTATGGATAGATTCATTTAAAATTATTCTTGAGATTTGCTTTTGAAAAATGCAGCTATTATTAAACCAATAATCGAACTAAAAACAAGACTTGAAAGAGAACCTTTAATTAAACCTGTTGTTGAATATGGGTTGTTTTCTTTCATGTTTGCAATAGCTTCATTGATTGCTGCGGCAGGAGTGTTAAATTTTTGCATTGTTTCTACTGCACTTTTAATTGTTAGTTCTTTTACAGTGTCTTGAGCTGATGGGTCGATTACATTGAACAACAAAATGTTAAATGTAGTTCCAATTAATATTCCAATCAAACTACAGATGAAATAGGTAGTAAATGCTTCTTTAAAGCTAAAATGACCATTTAATTCCTTTTTTGTTTTTGAAAGTAAAACAATAGATATGATTAAATAAAAAGCGATACTCGATAATCCTAACCACAGCGACGTAAATAGATTTATGTTGACAGCATAAATGGTGGCTGTAAATACTGCTGAAAAAACACCGGTTAGTATCCCATAAGTTACTCCATTTCTTTTAATAATTTCGTTTATCATGATATAGAAGTTTTAAAATTAATCTACAAATATAGCAATTCCCAATTTATTTGCTGCTAAAAATCGCGATTTAGCGATGGATAAAAAAAGTCATTCAAAGATTTGTTTATTGAAAAATAAGTGTAAATTTGCAAACTCAAAATAATAATGTAAAAACAAAAAGTTATAATTGGTTTATACCTTTTCTGTTAGAAGAAAAGCTTCAAAGCACGATTATAATTGAAACTAATAAAAAAGAATTACGATGAAAAAAGGTGTACACCCAGAAAATTACAGATTAGTTGCTTTTAAAGACATGTCAAATGACGACGTTTTTATTACTAAATCTACTGCAGAAACTAAAGAAACTATCACTGTTGATGGTGTAGAATATCCAGTTGTTAAAATGGAGATTTCTAGAACGTCTCACCCTTTTTACACAGGTAAATCTAAATTAATTGATACTGCAGGACGTATTGATAAATTCAAAACTAAATACGCGAAACACGTTAAATAATTTTAATTCGTTTCTGATTATACAAAGCCTCACTGTTTGTGGGGCTTTTTTATTTTCATCTGCTTCAAAATCTTTGTAACTTTGAGCCTTTATAACTTTGTAATTTCTCAATATGAATTATATCCTTTTTGACGGTCCTGCTCGAAATGCACTTTTGCCATTTACTTTTACACGCCCTGTGGCTGATATTTTAATTGGAATTTTGACAATCCGTCAAAAATGGGAAGCCTATTTAGGTTCTACAACAACGACTTTGACAGAAGAATACCTGTCGGAAAAATTCCCAATGGTCGAAATGGAGCAAAACGTAATGATTAATGCTTCTTTTTTGCCTAATCCAACTTTGGTTGAAATGATTCAGAATTTAGAATCGAATCAAGCTATTTTTAAAGGAGAGGAAGTGATTGCTTTTTTTACTAATGAAGAACAAGAAGAAGTCAATTTTGATACGTATGAAATACTAGAATATACCGATGAGTGCTTGGCTGTTGAACATACTTGGGATATTTTTTCTAAAAATGATGCTGCTCTTCGTGCTGATTTTGAGTTGGTAACTCAGGATAGAAAATCGCAACCTATTCCAAAATCAGTGAATGTAATTGCTCCTGAAAATATTTTTATTGAAGAGGGCGCAACATTAGAGTTTGTCACTTTGAATGCTGCTACAGGACCTATTTATATTGGTAAAAATACTGAAATCATGGAAGGTTCTGTGATTCGTGGGCCTTTTGCTTTGTGCGAAGGGGCAGGGGTAAAACTCGCTACTAAAGTCTATGGGGCCACTACCGTTGGTCCGTATTCTAAAATTGGGGGAGAAGTGAATAATTCGGTTTTATTTGGTTATTCTAACAAAGGGCATGACGGATTTTTAGGGAATTCCGTTTTAGGAGAGTGGTGTAATATTGGTGCAGATAGTAACAATTCCAACCTTAAAAATAATTATGAAGAAGTGAGATTGTGGAGTTACGAAACCGAAGGTTTTGCTAAAACCGGCTTGCAATTTTGTGGTTTGATGATGGGTGATCATAGCAAATGTGGTATTAATACTATGTTCAATACAGGAACAGTAGTAGGGGTAAGTGCTAATATTTTTGGTAGTGGTTTTCCTCGTAATTTTGTGCCGAGTTTTTCATGGGGCGGAGCCGCAGGATTTACTACTTACACTACAAGTAAAGCATTTGCTACGGCTAAGTTAGTCATGAGTCGCAGGAATGTTGATTTTGACGAAAAAGAACAAGCCATTTTGGAACACGTTTTTGAGGAAACTAAGAAGTGGAGAAAGGAATAACTTCATCTTATACTAAAAAAAACTCGCATTAATTGATGCGAGTTTTTTTTTGAAGTTTTATGATTTGGTTTTTGTGTTAGAATGTAAACGGGGAATAATTATGTTTATAGTTTTAAAACTTTCTGTATTTAGTTTCAAACAACAATAGATTTGAATTATATTTGCGCCTTCAAAAACGGGAGGTTGAATGATCGCTTTTCCCAACAAATAAATCCACTACGCAATGATTACAGTTAACGATATTTCTGTGCAATTTGGCGGAACAACACTCTTTAGTGATGTTTCTTTTGCCATTAATGAAAATGATAAAATTGCCCTTATGGGTAAAAATGGAGCGGGAAAATCGACGCTTTTAAAAATTATTGCAGGACACAGTAAACCTTCTACAGGTTCTATTTCGGCTCCCAAAGAGGCGGTAGTTGCTTATTTGCCACAGCATTTATTGACTACAGATGGCGCGACTGTAATGGAAGAAACGTCTAAGGCGTTTGGTGAAGTTTTTAAAATGAAAGATGAAATTGACGCTATTAATGAACAATTGACCGTTCGTACAGATTATGAAAGTGATGAGTACATGAAGTTGATTGAGCGTGTTTCGGATTTGAGTGAGAAATACTACGCTATTGAGGAAGTGAATTATGAAGCCGAGGTAGAGAAAATCTTGCTAGGTTTAGGGTTTGTTCGCGAAGATTTTATACGTCAAACTTCGGAGTTTTCTGGAGGTTGGAGAATGCGTATCGAATTGGCTAAAATTTTATTGCAAAAACCCGATTTGATTTTGCTCGATGAGCCAACGAACCACATGGATATTGAAAGTATTCAGTGGTTAGAAGATTTCTTGGTCAACCAAGCCAAAGCAGTAGTGGTGATTTCGCACGATAGGGCTTTTGTAGATAATATTACCAATCGTACTATAGAAGTAACGATGGGTCGTATTTATGATTATAAAGCGAAGTATTCTCATTATTTGGAATTGCGAAAAGACCGCCGTATGCACCAGCAAAAAGCGTATGATGAACAGCAAAAAATGATTGCCGATAATAGAGCTTTTATTGAACGTTTTAAAGGAACTTTTTCTAAAACCGATGCAGTGCAATCGCGTGTGAAGATGCTAGAAAAACTAGAGATTGTTCAGGTAGACGAAGTCGATACATCCGCTTTGAAATTGAAATTCCCACCAGCAGCTCGTTCTGGGCAATATCCTGTGATTGTGAAAGAATTGTCTAAATCGTACGGTGATCATGTGGTGTTTAAAGAGGCCAATTTGGTTATTGAGCGTGGACAAAAAGTAGCTTTTGTTGGGAAAAATGGAGAAGGTAAATCGACCATGATTAAGGCTATCATGAAAGAAATAGGGATTGATAGCGGTAGTGTCGAAATTGGTCACAATGCCCAAATAGGTTATTTTGCTCAAAATCAAGCGGCTTTGTTAGATGAAAACGCCACTATTTTTGAAACTATTGATAGTATTGCAGTAGGGGAAATTCGTACGCAAATCAAAAATATTTTAGGCGCTTTTATGTTTCAAGGTGATGATATTACTAAGAAAGTGAAAGTGCTTTCTGGAGGAGAAAAAACACGTTTGGCGATGATTAAATTGTTGTTAGAACCTGTTAACTTGTTGATTCTCGATGAACCTTCGAATCACTTGGATATGAAAACCAAAGACATTATCAAAGATGCTTTAAAAGATTTTGACGGGACTTTGATTTTAGTATCGCACGACCGTGACTTTTTGGACGGTTTAGCTACCAAAGTTTTTGAATTTGGAAACAAAAGGGTAGTAGAACACTTTGAGGATGTAGCTGGTTTCTTGGCGCACAAGAAAATGGAAAACCTGAGAGAAATAGAGAAGTAGTTTTTGTTGTAACATTTTGACTTTGCTCTGTTTCAATCAATTCTTCTAAAAAATATCCTTATTTTTACATTGAAGTAATGGTTTTTGGAAATGAATAACAAAAAGATTTCGGTTTATTGTATGCCTGGATTGGCGGCTAGTTCGTTGATATTTGAGCGCATTGTTTTGCCGGACTCGCTTTTTGAAGTATATCTTTTAGATTGGGAATTACCTATAGGGAATGAATCTTTAAAGGATTATGCCAAACGAATGGCTGAAAAAATCACAGCGCCAAATCCTGTTTTGATTGGTGTTTCTTTCGGAGGAATTTTGGTACAAGAAATAGCGGCTTTTTTGAATCCGTTGAAAGTTATTATTATTTCGAGTGTGAAATCGAATGTAGAATTCCCTCGCCGAATGAAAATTGCCAAAACTACGAAAGCGTACAAATTAATTCCAACATCGATTTTTTCGAATATGGAAAAGTTGAGTGCTTTTTCTTTTGGAAAATCCATATCCCATCGATTGAAATTATATGAAAGGTATCTTTCGGTTCGCGATGTACATTATTTGGATTGGGCTATAGAACGCATTGTATTGTGGGATAGAACCCAAGTTGACCCGAATGTAATTCACATTCACGGCGATGCCGATGAGGTGTTTCCGATCCAATACATCAAAGATTGTATTGTATTAAAAGGCGGAACACATATCATGATTTTAAGTAAATACAAATGGTTGAATGAAAATTTACCTACTATAATTTTAGGTATGTTTTCTAAATAAAAATAGAATAAATGAAAAAACAAACAACAACGATTCGTAAATCGGTTCTTTTAATTGGAATAGTGCTAATCAGCGGTCTATTTATTTTTGCTTCTAAATTAGAATTGCCTGCTAATTGGATAGCTCGTTTTAATCCGAATTATTTTCCAGCCCAAATTGATTTTGCAGGAGAAAGAGTGCCGTTACAAATTGCAGATGTGCAAGAACGTTTGGATAGAGAATTATTAGTCAATAAGCATTTGAACGCTTCGACCTTATTAATTTTAAAAAGAGCACAACGTGCTTTTGCAATCATCGAACCTATTTTAAAGAAAAATGGAATTCCAGATGATTTTAAATACGTTGCCGTGATTGAAAGCGGTTTGGTCAATGTAGTTTCTCCAGCTGGCGCCAAAGGAATTTGGCAGTTTATGCCCGATACGGCTAAAGAAATTGGTTTAGAAGTGAATGAGAATATTGACGAACGCTATCACTTGGAAAAAGCGACGGAGGCGGCTTGTGCTTATTTTTTGAAAGCCAAAGAAAAATTTGGTAATTGGACTTTAGTAGCAGCGTCTTACAATGCGGGTGGAACTGGAATCAAAAAGCAATTGGATATTCAAAAAGTTTCCAATTACTATGATTTATTGCTAAATGACGAAACCTCTCGTTATGTGTTCCGAATTTTAGCCTTGAAACAAATTATGGAACATCCAGAACAATACGGTTTCCCAATTACCGAGGAGGAGCAATACAAAATAGTAGCGACGAAGAAAATTACAATTGATAGTTCGGTAACCGATTTAGCTAGTTTAGCCATTCAGCAAGGAATTAATTATAAAATCTTGAAAATTCATAACCCGTGGTTGCGTACTACTAAGATGGTGAATCCTACGAATAAAAAATACCAATTGGAAATTCCGTTGGAAGGATATTAAAAAAAAGAGGCGATGTACATCGCCTCTTTTTGTATTATATCTTTTTCATTTGTTCTTTCATCATGCTGATTTGATCTTTCAGCATGTTTTGTTTGTCCAGTTTCTTGGCCTCATTCAACAGCGATGTAGCTTCTAATTTTCTTCTTCTAGACATCGCGATACCTGCTAGGTTTAATTTGGCTACGGCCAAATCCATATCCATAGACAATCCTAACTCAATTGCTTTTTTGAAAAATTTCTCTGATTGATTGATATTAGTTTGCGAAAGCATAATACCGTGAAGGTAATTGAAGTATCCTTGTTGTTTTTGAACCAAAGCACCTTCTGGGTTTTTTATTTTGTCTAACCATTTTTTAGCGCCTTCAAAATCTTGTTTTCTCAACTTTAAGAATGCTAGTAGGATGAATTCGTTTTTGAAATATAAAAAAACAGGAATTACACTTAGTAATATAAGGAAGATTCCGTTTCCAATGTTACTTTCAGTAAATTGCCAAATGCCTGTAGCGACAATAAGTCCGGCAAGAATAAGTTTGATATTTTTGTGAAACATAATAGGTTTGAATTTGTGATTGCAAAGATAGTAAAAGGAATTAAAAATATTTTTATAAAACTACTTGCTAGAAAAAAAAGTCTTTGTATATTTGCACTCGGTTTTCGAATAACGGTTATTCAAAAACTAGAAGACATATAAATAAAGATTTTAAAGATACAAACCAATGAGCAAAAGAACGTTTCAACCATCGAAAAGAAAAAGAAGAAATAAACACGGATTTATGGACAGAATGGCTTCTGCTAATGGAAGAAAAGTTCTTGCAAGAAGAAGAGCTAAAGGAAGACATAAATTGACTGTTTCTAGCGAACCTAGACACAAAAAATAATGGTTATTCTATAATCAATATTAAGCCGTTACTATTTTTTAGTAACGGCTTTTTTTTGAAAATTTAAACTAATTCTATTTAGTTTAGCTCTAAAAAGCTCAGGTTAAATTATTTTTACTACTTAAACCGGACAATAATAAAAAAGAACATACACACAAATTATACTACAATGCCAAAAGACACATCCATTAAATCCGTTTTGATAATAGGTTCAGGTCCTATTGTAATTGGTCAAGCCTGCGAATTTGATTATGCTGGTTCACAATCAGCACGTTCTATTCGTGAAGAGGGAATCGAAGTGATATTGATCAACTCGAATCCAGCGACGATTATGACTGACCCTACTATGGCCGATCACGTTTACTTGAAACCATTGACAACCAAGTCGATTATTGAAATCTTGAAAGCACATCCGCAAATTGATGCGGTATTGCCAACAATGGGTGGGCAAACGGCATTGAACTTGTGTTTAGAAGCAGAAGAAAAAGGAATTTGGGAAGATTTTGGAGTAAAATTAATTGGGGTTGATGTGAACGCCATTAATATTACGGAAGATAGAGAACAGTTCAAACAATTACTTGAACGAATTGGAGTTCCTGCTGCACCAGCAAAAACGGCTACTTCATTCTTGCAAGGAAAAGAAATTGCTCAAGAATTTGGCTTTCCGTTAGTAATTCGTCCTTCGTTTACCTTGGGAGGAACGGGAGCTGCTTTTGTGCATAGCAAAGAAGAATTTGACGAAAAATTGACTTATGGTTTAGAAATGTCACCTATCCATGAAGTGTTGATTGACAAAGCGTTGTTGGGTTGGAAAGAATACGAGTTAGAATTGTTGAGAGATAAAAACGACAACGTGGTTATTATCTGTTCTATCGAAAATATGGACCCAATGGGAATTCATACAGGAGATTCTATTACGGTAGCTCCAGCGATGACATTATCAGATACGACTTTCCAAAAAATGCGTGACATGGCGATTTTGATGATGCGCAGCATCGGAAATTTTGCAGGAGGTTGTAACGTACAATTCGCGGTTTCGCCAGACGAAAAAGAAGATATTGTAGCGATTGAAATCAATCCTCGTGTGTCTCGCTCTTCGGCATTGGCATCTAAAGCTACAGGTTATCCAATTGCTAAAATTGCTTCGAAATTAGCCTTAGGATATAACTTAGATGAATTGCAAAATCAAATCACAAAATCTACTTCGGCTTTATTTGAGCCAACATTGGATTATGTAATTGTAAAAATACCACGTTGGAACTTCGACAAGTTTGAAGGTGCTGATAAAACATTAGGACTTCAAATGAAGTCAGTAGGTGAGGTAATGGGAATTGGACGTTCGTTCCAAGAAGCTTTACACAAAGCCACTCAATCATTGGAAATCAAAAGAAATGGTTTAGGTGCTGACGGAAAAGGCTATACCAATTACGAACAAATTATCGAAAAACTGACTCATGCTAGTTGGGATCGTGTTTTTGTGATTTATGATGCCATTGCAATGGGAATTCCGTTGAGTCGTATTCACGAAATCACTAAAATCGATATGTGGTTCTTGAAGCAATACGAGGAATTATTTACTTTGGAAAAAGAAATTGCTTCGTATAAAGTAGAGTCTTTACCAAGAGAATTGTTGCTTGAAGCCAAACAAAAAGGATTCTCTGACAGACAAATTGCGCACATGATGGGTTGTTTGGAAAGTCAAGTGCATACCTTGCGTATGGATATGAATATCAATCGTGTATTCAAGTTAGTTGATACTTGTGCTGCCGAGTTTAAAGCACAAACACCTTACTATTATTCTACTTTCGAGGCTGAAATTGAAAAGCCAAACGGAGAACGTTATGTTCACAACGAAAGTATTGTGACCGATAAAAAGAAAATCATCGTTTTAGGGTCAGGCCCAAATAGAATTGGACAAGGAATTGAGTTTGATTATTCTTGTGTTCACGGGGTGCTTGCTGCCAAAGAATGTGGGTACGAAACGATTATGATCAACTGTAATCCTGAAACGGTTTCAACTGATTTTGACACAGCTGATAAATTGTATTTTGAGCCTGTTTTCTGGGAGCATATCTATGACATTATCCAACACGAAAAACCAGAAGGTGTTATCGTTCAATTAGGTGGTCAAACGGCTTTGAAATTAGCAGAAAAATTATCTAAATACGGAGTGAAAATCTTAGGAACTAGCTTTGATGCTTTGGATTTAGCCGAAGATAGAGGGCGTTTCTCTGATTTATTAACCGACTTGAATATTCCTTTCCCTAAATTCGGAATTGCAGAAACTGCTGATGAAGCATCTGCTTTAGCAGATACTTTGGACTTTCCACTGTTGATTCGTCCTTCGTATGTGTTGGGAGGTCAAGGAATGAAGATTGTTATCAACAAACAAGAATTAGAAGAGCACGTAATCAATTTATTGAAATCGATTCCAGGAAATAAATTATTGTTAGACCACTATTTGGATGGTGCTATCGAGGCAGAGGCAGATGCGATTTGCGATGCTGATGGAAACGTATACATCATCGGAATTATGGAGCATATCGAACCTTGTGGAGTACACTCTGGAGATAGTAATGCGACTTTGCCACCGTTCAACTTGGGTGAATTTGTGATGCAACAAATTAAAGATCATACGCATAAAATAGCTGTCGCTTTGAAAACCGTTGGTTTAATCAACATTCAATTTGCTATCAAAAACGATATTGTTTATATTATTGAGGCTAATCCAAGAGCGTCTAGAACAGTACCTTTTATTGCTAAAGCCTACGGTGAGCCGTATGTGAATTATGCTACTAAAGTAATGTTAGGAGCGAATAAAGTAACTGACTTTACATACAATCCGCAGTTGAAAGGATATGCCATCAAGCAACCTGTTTTCTCTTTTAGTAAATTCCAAAATGTGAATAAAGCATTAGGACCAGAAATGAAATCAACAGGAGAAAGCATTTTGTTTATTGATGACTTGAAAGACGATCAATTCTACGAATTGTACTCTCGAAGAAAAATGTATTTGAGTAAATAATAATTACTTGATTTAGATATAAAAAAAGCCTCTGAAAAGAGGCTTTTTTTATGGTTTGATTGCTGATTAGAAGATTGAATTTTGAAAAACAGATTTCAGTAACTTTTTAAATTAGCTTCGTATCGTTTTTTATTTTACATTTGTTTAATAAAAATTAAAAAAGAATGAACAACGTTAAAAACGTATTCAGTATCAAAGACCTCGAGAATTTATCAGGAATCAAAGCGCATACCATTCGTATTTGGGAAAAAAGATACAATATCTTGGAGCCAATGCGTACGGATACTAATATTAGGTTGTATGATTTAGCAAGTTTACAAAAGTTGCTTAACATTACTTTACTCCATGATTACGGATATAAAATCTCTAAAATAGCGACTTATCCACCAGATAACATTCCTAATTTAGTGCGTGAAATTGTAACTAATAAAACAGCTAAGAGTCATGCGTTAAGCGAGTTCAAAATGGCGATGATGCATTTTGATCAGGAATTATTTTTTAGAACATACAATTGGTTGATGGCTGAAAAATCTTTTCAAGAAATTTTTCACGAAGTGTTTATTCCTTTGATGCAGGAATTAGGAATGTTGTGGCAAACGGATACCATTTCTCCGGCACACGAACATTTTATTTCTTTTTTGATTAAACAAAAATTACTCATCCATACAGAACAACTTCAGGTGTTGAAGCCTACAAAAACAGATAAGGTTTTTGTATTGTCGTTGCCAATGAATGAAATTCACGAATTGGGATTGATGTATTTGAACTATGAAATTTTGTCCAAAGGCTACAAAACGATTTATTTAGGGGAAAGTATGCCGATAGAAAATTTAAAAGATTTAAAAAAACATTTCGATTCAATTGTCTTTGTGTCTTATCTTACGGTACAGCCAGATAGAGAGTCAGTTAATGAATATGTGAGTCAAATGAAACATGAATTAGAAGACGAAACGACACAGTTGTGGTATATAGGTAGGATGGTAGAACATATTGATTCTGCTGTTATTTCAAAAAGTATGTCGGTTTTTTATTCAATAGATACTTTAGTAGAAGCGCTTTAGGATTTAATAATTTAAAATAATAATCAGTTAATGAATCAATCAAAAACAATAACAATAATCGGTTCTGGGTTTTCGTCTTTGGCGGCAGCGAGTTATTTGGCTCAAAGTGGGCATCAAGTAACAGTCTATGAAAAAAATGCCACTATTGGAGGACGCGCCCGTCAATTAAAAAGTGATGGTTTTACTTTTGACATGGGGCCAAGTTGGTATTGGATGCCGGATGTTTTTGATCGTTTTTTTGCTGATTTTGGTAAAAAAACGACCGATTATTATGAGTTAATCAAGTTGTCGCCAGCCTATCGAGTGTATTTTGGCATCAACGAATTCATTTCTATTGCGGATAATTTACCTGAAATTATAACGACTTTTGAGTCGGTTGAAAAGGGGAGCGGGGCTGTATTACAACAATTTATGGCTGAGGCGCGCTCGAACTATGATATAGCCATTAAAGATTTAGTATACCGTCCAGGAGTTTCTCCTTTGGAATTGATTACTCTTGAAACTGCTAAAAAAGTAGGTCAGTTTTTTAGTAACATCAGCCGAGATGTTCGCAAGAAATTCAAGAATGAAAAATTGATCCAAATCTTAGAATTTCCTGTTTTATTCTTGGGAGCAAAGCCTTCGGACACGCCTTCTTTTTATAGTTTTATGAATTATGCCGACTTTGGTTTGGGAACTTGGCATCCAAAAACAGGAATGTTTGATGTGGTTCGCGGTATGGAAAGTTTGGCAACCGAATTGGGAGTTCAATTTGTCACTAATGCTGCTATTGAAAAAATTATTGTTGAAAATAAAATAGCCAAGGGAATTGTAGTCAATGGTAAAACTATCTATTCAGATGTGGTTTTAAGTGGTGCCGATTACCATCATACCGAAACCTTATTGGAAGAGCAATACCGTGCTTATTCAGAAAAATATTGGGATAGTCGTGTATTTGCACCATCTTCTTTGTTGTTTTATGTTGGATTCAATAAAAAAATAGAAAACATTTCGCACCACGCGTTATTTTTTGACACCGACTTTAACCAACACGCCAAAGATATTTACGATACGCCAAAATGGCCTGCAGAACCTTTGTTTTATGCTAGTTTTCCATCTGTAACCGATCCTTCGACAGCACCAGAAGGAATGGAATCTGCTTGTTTTTTGATTCCGTTGGCTCCTGGAATTGAAGATACAGATGCTTTGCGTGAAGAATATTTTCATAAAATTATGGATCGTTTGGAGTCGTTGACACAACAAGAGGTTCGAAAAAACATTATCTTTAAAAAATCGTTTTGTAAAAATGATTTTGTAACCGACTATAATTCGTATAAAGGAAATGCCTACGGTATGGCTAATACCTTATTGCAAACCGCATTTTTAAGACCCAAATTGAAAAGTAAAAAAGTAGAAAATCTCTTTTTTACAGGTCAGTTGACTGTTCCTGGACCAGGCGTTCCCCCAGCTTTAATTTCAGGAAAATTGGTTTCAGAATTAATTAATAAACAACTTTCAAAAGCATAACATGAAGCAGTTATTTGACGACGTATCTTTTAAGTGTAGTAAGCTAGTAACCAAAAATTATAGCACTTCATTTTCATTAGCAGTCTATATGCTTTCGCCAAGCATAAGAGAGGCTATTTATAGCGTATATGGTTTTGTTCGTTTTGCAGATGAAATTGTAGATTCTTTTCATGGATATGAAAAAGAAACTTTGATTAACGATTTTGAAGCGGAATATTACAAAGCATTCAATTCAGGAATTAGTTTGAATCCTATTTTGAATTCGTTTCAAATTACGGTAAAACGCTATAATATTTCAGACGATTTGATTCAGGCTTTTTTGAAAAGCATGAAATTGGATTTGGTAAAAACCGAATATCATAGCAAAGAAGAATACGAGGAATATATTTATGGTTCAGCTGATGTAGTGGGCTTGATGTGTTTGAAAGTATTTGTAGATGGTGATACTGAGAAATATAATTTATTGAAAGACGAAGCCATGCGTTTGGGATCGGCCTTCCAAAAAGTAAATTTTCTTAGAGATTTGAAAGACGATAATTTGGTGCTAAACCGTACTTATTTTCCGGGTGTCGATTTGAATTCGTTTGACGAAACAGCAAAACAGGCTATCATTAGCGAAATAGAAGACGATTTTAAAGTGGCTTTTCAGGGTATTACCAAATTACCAATGGAAGCTAAATTTGGCGTTTATACGGCTTATGTATATTATAAAAAGTTGTTGAATAAATTAGAAAAAACGCCAAGTCATAAAATTGGTACTGCCCGAATCCGAGTTTCTAATTATACCAAAGCAGGTTTGTTAGCACAGTCTTTTGTGACGTATAAATTAAAATTAGTTTAATATATAATTGTAATGACAATGAATGAAATCCAGTTTTTTCTGATTTTCTTAGGTACTTTTTTATTGATGGAATGTGTTACTTGGTGTACGCATAAGTTTGTAATGCACGGCTTTATGTGGTATTTTCACGAAGATCATCATCAGCCTAAATATGCGGGTATTTTTGAACGCAATGACGTTTTCTTTGTCATTTTTGCTATTCCAAGTATTACTCTTTTTTATTTTGGTGTTGAAGGTGGGTTGAATTATAAATTCTTCATAGGCCTTGGAATTATGTTCTATGGTCTGTGTTATTTTTTGATACACGATGTTTTGATTCATCAACGCTTTAAGTGGTTTAAAAATACCAATAACAAGTATTTAATTGGTTTGCGTAAAGCACATAAAGTACACCATAAACATTTAGGGAAAGAACACGGTGAGTGCTTCGGAATGTTGTTTGTTCCATTCAAATATTATAAAATTTAAGATGAAGGTATATACTAAAAAAATAGAGCAGCATGTCAATGCTAGTTTAGAAGAATGTTGGGCTTTCTTTTCCAGTCCAAGGAATTTGCAAAAAATTACCCCTGAATCTATGGGTTTTGAAATCACAGATTTTGATGAAAAAAACATGTAC